>SAMEA3663296__coassemble_149_pt1 | contig 37941 bp, 29 predicted proteins | sample SAMEA3663296__metabat2_low_PE_018 | metagenome-assembled genome bin SAMEA3663296 (sample SAMEA3663296) | pig gut metagenome | biome: pig gut; feature: pig-associated habitat; material: faeces | place: China | collected 2013
AGATACCTGGCCCCAGCCAGAAATGGTAGATAAAATTGCCGTGGCTTTAGGGATTCCATCTTCTGCACTTTTTGAAGAAAATGGCAGTCCCGAAAACCTGAAAACCGGATTTGCGGAAAAATACGGTAAGGCAATTGAAACAGAACTAATGTCTCGCATTGAAAAAGATGTAAAGGAAGTTTGCAAATTGTTATGAAAATATTCTTTACTAGTGAATTTTGAAAAAATGCTACATATTATTTTAGTAATAAGGAAAGTGGCATGAACACTAAGGAAAGAAAGTACACTGAAGAGTTCAAGAAACAAATCGTTGAACTTTATGAAAATTGCAAAACCGTAATAGATCAAGACTTGCGAATATGGCTTGGTAGAACAGACAATCTACAAATGGATTCACCGCTATGAACCATTTGCAAAAATCTTGCTTCGGTTGAGGATTTGTATTCAAGGAAAATCATTGGCTTGGCATTCGGAAAAACGATTGATGCAGAACTTGCAGTAAGGGTCTCAAAAATGCAGCCCTGAAAAATATAAATCTTTTGCCCTAGAAAAATGTAAAATATCTTATATAAAACACCTAGAAAAGTGTAATATATAGATAATGGAACGATTTTTATATAATCAGCTTAAGAACTGAAAAGACTCTAAAACAAGAAAACCTCTTATTCTTGAAGGGGCACGCCAAGTTGGAAAAACCTGGCTTTTAAAACAGTTTGGGCTTTCACGGGGTCTGTCCCCTTTTGCATGTCTTTTTTGCAACTGCCGCAACGATGAAATGGAAAAGGGATACGGAAGGCGGCGGAGCCGTTGCGGCCTTGGGCCGCAATGGAGTGATAGCGGAACCTGGAGCAGCCCGGTTTTTTGCGACAGCAAAAAATGGCCCCGAAAAAAAACATTCAGCATACAGAAAAAAAATCTCTTTTGCACTATATTTAAGGCATGAGCATTTTTGAAAAGAAAGAAAAAACTCCGGCACAAACTGTGGTGGAAGATGTATGTAAAATCAAGAAGGATGAAAAGGTCCTTATCATTGCAAATCCTGAAACAAGCTACATTTCTCAGGAACTTTACAAGGCCTCGATTGCGGCAGGTGCAAAACCTGTTCTTGCATATCAGCCAAAGAAAACTTCCGGGGATTTCTGCGAAGAATCAATTGTTGGTGCAATCAAAAGCGAGCCTGATGTGATTTTTTCAATTTCCGAAATCAAACTTGGAAAAGACGAAAAAGCCATTCAGACTCCCTATGTAATGGAAGACGGTACAAAATATGACAACACATTTGACTGGCTTTTAAACGGAAAGAAAACAATCCGTGCAGTGTGGACTCCGGGACTAACGGAAGATATGTTCAACAGAACTGTAAACATCGACTACAAGAAACTCGGTGAAAACTGTGCAAAACTCTGCAAGAAATTTGTAAACGCAGAAAGCGTACATGTAACTGCTCCAGGCGGAACAGACATTTTAATCGGACTCAAAGGAAGAGCCGGCATGGTTGATGACGGTGACTTTTCAAAACCGGGCACTGGCGGAAACATTCCTGCGGGTGAAACTTTCATCAGCCCTGTTGTCGGAACAAGCGAAGGCGTTATCGTTTACGACGGCAGCATGACCTTCAGCGACGGCGATGCAATCCTTGAAACTCCAATTACATGCAGGGTTGAAAAGGGATTCATCACGGACATTAGCGGAGGAGATGAAGCAAAGAGACTTTTGAAAGACATAACCCAGGCAGAAAAAGATTCAATAAAAATGGAAGACAGCGGAAAGCTTCCTAAAGGTCAGGGACAAATCTACTCAAAGAATGCCCGCAACATCGGTGAACTTGGAATCGGCTTGAATCCTGCGGCAAACATCACAGGCAACATGCTTGAGGATGAAAAGGCTTTCAGAACCTGTCACTTTGCAGTTGGAGAAAACTACGATGGTGACGCACCTGCCCTCATTCATTTTGACGGTGTTGTGCGGGAACCTACAATTATTATAAAATACACGGACGGAACTGAAGCAACAGTTCTTGAAAACGGAGATTTGAGAATATGAAAAAAATTATCGCAACATTCCTTGTAGCAGCATCAATTGCAGTATGTGCAGAAGCAAAAAAATCTGAATCGAAAAACAGCGATTCAACCATCAGTGAACAAGAAATTTCTGAAGCCCTCAACAAAGCGGGTGAAGAAATCAAGAAAGGCGCAGATAAAGCCGGTGAAGGCATAAAGAGTTTCTTTGGCAAGGCAAAGGAAAAGGCCACTGAAGAAAACAAAGAAAAGGCAAAGGAAAAGGCCAGCGAAATCGGCCAGAAAGTTGGAGACAAGGTAAAGGCAGGCGCTGAAAAAACAAAGGAAGCCATAAACAGCCATTCAACAAAAATTCTGACTGGAGTTCTGAATGTTAAGGGCAAAGGCAAAAAAGCTGTTATGAATTTCAAGGCAGAAGACGGAAACACCTATACCCTAAAAACAATCAGCGGCTCCGAAGATTCCATGCTCAAGCTTTCTGCATACAACAAAAAGAAAATCAAGATTTCAGGTATCCTCAACACAGACACAAATGAAATCACATTGACAACTTACAGTCTTGCAAAAGACGGTAACGAAGACGACGATGAATAATTGAAGTCGACATAACAAAAGAGGCTGTCGCAGTTTTACGGCAGCCTCTTTTATTTTAAATCAATTGCTTTCTATTTGTTTCCAAACAGCTTTACCTGTTCAGCAAGTTCCTCCCTTGTAAGGGTTTCGTTGTGCTTAAGCATGCTAGCAGGAATTCCATAGGCCTTTTCAAGTTCATCATTGGTCATTACTTCTTCAACAGTTCCATAAGACATGTTCCTGTCCGGATGAATCAGTAGAACTTTTTCAGCAAACATTCTTGTAAGGTCAAGTTCGTGCATTGAAATGAACATAGGTGTTTTCGTTTCCATAGAATAGGCACGAAGATATTCCAAAGCAGTCTTTTTCTGCATGTCTTCCATAGCAAAGAGAGGCTCATCCATAAATACGCTTGCACTGCCATAAAGCAGACTGAAAGCAAGAAGTACACGCTGATTTTCTCCCTTTGAAATCTGAGTAAGTCCGTGCTTCATTACCGAAGAAAGTTCAAAGGTATCTACAACTTCAGCAAAAAGGTCGCTGCCCTTTATCCCTTTTGCATTTGCCTTAAGGGCACCGTTCTGATAAACAAAAGAAAGAAGCTGTTCAACCTTATCTTCAGATTCAAATTCCATGTTCTGGTAAATCACCGAAGCAAGAAGATTTTTCTTCTCTTCCGAAAGCTTGTTTATTTCCTGTCCAAGGAGGTAAATCTTTCCGTTTGCAGGCTGAATGCGTCCGCTGGCCAAAAGCATGAAAGTTGACTTACCGCATCCGTTTGGTCCAATGACACTGGTAAAGCCACCCGGAATGTTTCCAGTGAAATGATCGTATACAGGAGGCAAAACCTCCCCTTCATCAGCCGGATATGTAAAAGAAACATCGTTAAACTCGATAAAATTCATACATTCACAATAATAGAAAAAATTGCAAAATTCAACATTTTTTTTATAAAATGTCACCCTTTTCCTTGACACACTTTTTCAAAAGCGATATATTATTTGAACATTACGACGCGAGGTAGAGCAGTTGGCAGCTCGTCAGGCTCATAACCTGAAGGCCGGTGGTTCGAGTCCACCCCTCGCTAAATTTAAAGCTTCGGTTGGTTACTGAAGCTTTTTTTATTTTAAACTGGATGAAGGAAAGCACCCGTGGACTCGAAGCCGAAGTGAGCGCCGACCTGACCTGCACCCAAAAAGGTGACAGTTTTAAAAGTCACTGGTGTCAAATTGCAGGTTCCTATGGGGCTGCCGTTTTTTGGATAATTTAAAATAACTATGGCTGTTCGGAATTCAAGTCCCTTTTAACTTCAATCTGCACAAAAGTTATGCCCTGATTTTCATTTTTCTGCAGATTACATAATTCATAATCCATTTTTCTGGAATTTATCTTATCCATAGTTTTATACAAATATTTTTCCGTGTCAGTAGAATTGCTTGAAACAGTTGCAGTTGAATTTATTTGAATATTAGTTCCAATGTATGCAGAAATTTGAGAAAGAGCTGTAAGTTCAGCTATTTTTTGAGTCGCATGGCCATCAATACCGCCTTTTTTATACGCACAGGCTTTATAGTAACCTTCAGTAATTTCAAGATTTTCGGTATACCATTCAGGATAATCTATTTTATCGGAAGACAAACTGACGGCAGTTTTCTTTTTCCCAGCAGAAATATAGATTTCAGGATCACTTTGCTGACTAATTTCATTTGAGGCTTTAACTGCAGAATAAAAAACAGGCTCCCCAGGACCAAAATCTCCGGAGCCAGTATTTGTTGTAAGCACTTTCAAAGAAATATTTCCGTTAGGATTCAATTGTCCGGAACTCAAAGTTTTTGAAGTAATGATTGAATTACTGATATTTTCAAAAATGCTTCTTACAGTATATTCCATTGAATAAGAAAAACTTCCGTCCGCCTGAATTATGCACGGTCAGCCTCGAAAATCATCATCTTTTTCATCTTCATATTTCCATGAATAAAGACCGTTTTTTACAGTCACAATCTGCTTTCGGTTTGTTCCTGAATCTGTTGTATGATATTCCCCGTTAAAAGCTTTTGAAGCCAGCTCTTTTGCAGTATATCTTGTCAATTTTCCAGAACAAATTATATGAATTGTCTGATTGTTTTCTTCATAGAAACCATAATACGAAAAATTGCCTTTTATATAAGACCCCTTTATAGTTGTGTTTTCCGGGCTAGAAATAGTTCCGTCATTTTTAATGGAAAGCAAAAGTGAATTTTCAGGATCAATAAAAGTTCCGTTTGTAATTTTTACAGCATTTCCAGAAGAAGTTTTTACAATATCCTGAATTGCCTTTACCCCATAAACAGAATAATGATTTTCCAGATCCATGCTTTTTAAAATCCGCTGATTGTCAAACTGATAAATTCCGTCTCGAATCTGAGCAAATAAATTTACATTCAAAACTGCAACCAAAATAAAAAAAACACGCTTCATATTCGTAATATTATACATTATAAATAAAAATTAGGGCGCATTTTTTTTTGGTTCGGAATCTCACCAACAAAAAAAACGGGCAGCTCCAAGTTCCGCTATTCGCTCCATTCCCATCTAGAAGCGACATATCTTTAAAAGTATAATTCGAACCATCTTTCTTTGTATTTAGGAAATTACGCAAGCCTTCATTCATAAATTTCTCTTCTCAGGAAAAGCTTTAGAGCAGGAGATACACCAAACATTCTATGTAATAGATACTTAACTGGTTATAGAGACGATGGCTGGATAGATTCTAAGGTAGATACGCTTGATGATAAAATTAGATAATCAAGAGTCAATAAACTCAATGTTAAATAAGTCGCAGATTCTTTTTGCCTCATCTTTAGATTCGTCATCACAATACATAACACCAGTCTTCGGATAGTTTTTTAGGAAGTCTGCAAGCTCTTTTTCAGAATGCAGAATTTCTACATTACCGTGGGATTTATAGTTTTTATCATACAGTAAAATTCCTATCCAACCACCATTCCATTTTCCGCAGAATACATGTATTTTGTTTTCATATTGACCTCCATTTCTAATTTAAATATTATAGCCCTTTATGGATTTACCCTGAGCCTTACGGGTCTGTCCCCCTTGTTTTGCAAAAAAATATAATTATGGGTGATTATGAAGACCTTTACGATTTTACGCAGGATCTGACAGCAGGTCTTCCAACAGAATAAACTATAGTAAGGAGAAAACCATGAACAGCAAGAAGATGATTGAATTTATTGAAAAAAGTCCAAGTGTTTTTCACGCAGTAAAAAATGTCTGCATCAATCTTAAGGAAAATGGTTTTGTTCAGCTTTCAGAAAAAGACAGATGGAACCTTAAGCCGGGGAAATATTTTGTCACAAGAAATTCTTCCAGCGTTATTTCCTTTGTAATTCCAAAGGAAAACTTCAGCGGATTTCTGATCTCATCAAGCCATTCGGATTCCCCTTGCTTCAAAATAAAGGAAAATCCGGAAATTGCTTCTGACATCTGCGTAAAGCTTAATGTAGAAAAATACGGCGGAATGCTAATGGCACCTTGGTTTGACCGTCCCCTTTCCGTTGCCGGAAGAATAATCTGGTCGGATGACGATTCAACAAACCTTACAGAAACACTTGTTGACATTGACCGCGACCTTGTCCTTATTCCAAGCCTTGCAATCCACATGAACCGAGATGCAAACAAGGGAAGCGAAATCAGCGTACAGAATGAAATGTGCCCGCTGTTCTCCCTTGATAAAAATGAAAAACTCATGAACATCATTTCAAAAGAAGCGAATGTTTCAGAAGATAAAATCATCAGTACAGACCTTTACCTTTACAACAGATGTTCCTCCTCAGTTTGGGGAGCACAGAAGGAATTCATTTCAGCACCAAAACTTGATGACCTTGAATGCGTTTACACAACCCTAATGGGATTTCTCAAGACGTCGAATGAAAACTTTACAACAGTACATGCAGTCTTTGACAACGAGGAAGTTGGAAGCCTTACAAGACAGGGCGCCGATTCAACTTTCTTGAACGATGTCCTCCATAGGATAAATTCTTCACTTGGAAGAACTGACGAAGAATATCACACGGCAATTGCCCAGAGTTTTATGGTAAGCGCCGACAATGCACATGCAGTTCATCCCAACTATAGTTCTAAAGCAGACCCTATCAACCGTCCGGAACTGAATAAGGGGCCTGTAATTAAATTCAATGCGGCACAGAAATACACAAGCGATGCCGTAAGTTCAGCCATGTTCAAGCAGGTGTGCAAAAAGGCAGGAGTTCCGTTCCAGATTTTCACAAACAATTCCGATGTTGCCGGCGGTTCAACTTTAGGAAACATTTCCAACGCCCATGTTTCTCTCCGCTGCGTAGACATTGGCATTGCCCAGCTTGCCATGCACTCTCCATACGAAACTGCAGGCATAAAGGACATTGATTACATGATTAGGGCAATTGAAGGATTCTATTCAATTTAATCAGTACAAATCATGCTGCATTTTTGAATAGTCGGAAAAGAGCTTTAGGCATTCTTCCCTACCAGTTTCTTCTCCATAGTTGCCGTCATTTCCTTCATTCCAGCTTTCATAGAATTTTTCATCACGGAAACCAATGGAATCAGTATCTTCAATCGTGCAGCCATAATAGATTTTTGAAATGTTTGCCCACAGAATAGCACCCTTGCACATTGGACAGGGAGCAGCTGTCGTATAGATTGAACAGGCAGACAAATCGTGGCTTCCAAGTTTTTTGCAGGCATCACGGATTGCCATCATTTCACCATGACAGGTTGGATCATGATTCAGCAGAACCTGGTTATGTCCCCGTCCAACAATTTTTCCATCCTTTACGATGACACTGCCAAAAGGTCCTCCGTGTTTTTCATTTATTCCTTCATAGGCTTCCTTTACGGCTTCCTTCATAAAATCCATATTTTCTTCCATAAATTAAAATTATAATGCATAATCCGATAAAATGTCTTATCAATTTTTTGCAATATTCTATAATTCAACAAACTTCGGCAGGCGATTTGCTTACCGAAGCTTTTTTATTCTGCATTTATGAATCCATGTAATTGCAATGTCTTGAAGTATTGGCTCAATCTTGGATAAAGGGGTTCCGCCTTATCCTTAAGTTTTTCGCTGACTGATTTTCCTATTTCAAAAATTGTACTTTTCCCGTCAATCTGTTTCCAGATAAAAGATCCGAACTCTTCAAGATTGATGTAACTGAACCTTGGTCTTCCGAAAAATTTCTGGGCAATGAAATTAAAGACACCTGCATTTTCCCAGATTTCACCGATGGTAATTTTTGCAGGGAACATTACGGCATCCTGGCCGAAAGTATGAATCATAGGAATGATTACAACCCAACCCAAAAGGCTGCCTGCAAACATCAGGGTTGCAATTTTCAAACCGCAGATGTATCCGACTCCTACAAGGGCAGGATAAACATTTGAATGTATTTCCCCGTGAAACTTTGAAGTCTTTACTACAATTGTACCAGCAACAAGGTATAGTGATTTCAGACAAGGATCTGCCACCATAAACATAAGGCTTGAAAGAATTGTTATTTGTCATTCTTCATTGTATCATGAATCGGCAAAATTTCATCCTTTAAATTATTGGAAAAAGCGTTCACATCCTCAGGCAATTTAATAATTGTCTTCCCAGAATCATCCCCAGATTTTATTGCCCCTAACATATTTTGATTTTATACGCACATCAGCATCATTGTAACAGGCTCTTTCTATTCTTTCCCTTACGGAAAATGGCTTTATGTTGAATATCAAAATTCAGATATAGTATAGTTCTTTTGACACGATTTGCATCAGTAATAATTTATTCCAAACTTATCAGAATATTTTTTTACCAGAATTTTATGTATTGATCTTGTCTAATTTCTCATTTATAATTAAAATAATCGTTATCAATGTCATTCTTTGACACACTCTACATATTATGATGAGACAATCGATTATTGATCGAAACTCTCATTTATGGTAAATTATAATTATGAAAAAGACTGTCTGTGAACTTTTTGCTGGTGTTGGTGGATTCCGACTTGGCCTTGAAAAATCATCAAAGGAATGGAAAACTGTTTTCTTCTCACAATGGGAACCAGGAAAATCAAAACAATGGGCACATGATTGTTATGTTGCTCATTTTGGTGATATCAATGAAAACACAGGCATAGACATTTCTCTCGTAGATAAAAACACAATCGAAAATCATAATCTTCTTGTTGGTGGATTCCCTTGTCAGGATTATTCAGTAGCTCATTCTTTAAATGGTGAAAAAGGAATTGAAGGAAAGAAAGGTGTTCTCTGGTGGCAGATAAGAGATATTCTTATTGCAAAACAGGCACCTTTTGTTCTTCTTGAAAATGTCGACCGTTTATTGAAATCTCCATCAAAACAACGTGGCCGTGATTTTGGAATCATTCTTGCTTGTCTAGCAGAACTTGGCTATTCGGTTGAATGGCGTGTATTAAATGCTGCTGAATATGGTAACGCACAGAGACGAAGAAGAACTTATATTTTTGCTTATAGAAATACAACAAAATATGCTGCAACGGTAAAAGACTTACCGGCTGAGACAATCATCCAGAATGAAGGATTCTTTGCAAAGACATTTCCTCTTGTTGCTATGGAAAACTTCCATGAGTGCGTTATTGATTATTCAGACATTCAGAAGATTTCGGACTCATTTGCTTTTGCTTTTGATAATTCAGGGTTCATGAAAAATGGTCATATCTATACTGCAAAAACAACTCCTAAACTGGAAAAACCAATTATTCTCAGAAGTATTGCTGAATCAAATGCAGCTGAAGAATTCTACATCACTGAAGATAAATTGCCTAAATGGCAATATCTTAAAGGTGCAAAAAAAATTGAACGTGTTGCTAAAACAGGATTTGCCTACACGTTCAGCGAAGGTCCTGTGGCATTCCCAGATTCATTGGATTTGCCAGCCCGCACAATGCTTACTTCCGAGGCAACTGTAAACCGAAGTTCTCATGTTATTGAAGATCCTGCAAATGGAAGACTTCGCTTAATTACACCACTTGAAGCAGAACGAATTCAGGGATTTGAAGACAACTGGACAAATACAGGGATGCCCCAGAAATTCAGATATTTCTGTATGGGAAATGCACTTGTTGTTCCTCTTGTAACTCGGATGGGAAATACACTTAATAAAATCTTTGAAAACGAATAATCACTAATCACTCAAAATAGTCCGATATTATTCATATGAGTGATTTGTTATACAATGAAGAAAGTATTCCATCAATTGTAAAATACGCCCAGAGACTAGAAAATAAAACTATCGATGAAGTCAATTTTGAACAAAGTTCATATAAAGGCTTTGCATCACCGACAAAAGACTATGTTGTTGAAGGCAAAAAAACTAAAGGTAGTTTTGGACAATATCTTGAAACTGAATATTTCGGAAAAGAAGCTGATAATAAATCCCAACCAGATTTTCCTGCTGCAAAACTCGAACTAAAGTCATCTCCATTAAAAACACTTTCTAACTTTGAAGTAAAAGTAAAAGAACGACTTGTTTTGAATCATTTCACATTCAACGATTTAGATAAAGAAATTTTTGATACATCTCATTTTAGATTAAAAAATGAGAATCTACTTCTTGTGTTTTATCATTACAATAAAGAACGAGAATACGGAAAAATGAAGGTCCAACTAGCCGATTTATGGCAGTGTCTCAAAGAAGATGAAGCTCAGATTCGTGCTGACTGGCAGACGATTTATAATAAAGTCCATGATGGGAAAGCACATGAAATTTCCGAAGGAGATACGTTGTATCTTGGAGCATGTACAAAAGGAGCAACAAAAGATACTAATTGGCAGGTTCAACCACATTCTGACATCAAGGCACAGGGAAGAGCTTTCTGTTTTAAACTTGGCTATATCAATCATATTTATCAAATTCTAATACAACGAAAAGAACATCGTCAGATTCTTGAAACAAGAATTCTCTCAGAAAATGAAACTTTCATCGAAAAAGTTAATTCTATTTTTGCTCCATACATCGGAAAATCTGCAGAAGAGATTTGTAAAATGAGAAATGAAAATTTCAACCCTGCCGATAGAAGTCGATATGCAAATATTTCACGAAGAATTATGGGTTTAAATAAAAACCTTACTAACCTTTATGAATTCAATGCAGCCGATATTCAATTTAAAACAATACGTGTAGAACCTAATGGAAAATGCAAAGAATCAATGTCATTCAAGAATGTTAATTATTGTGAAATCGTAGAGGAAGAATGGGAAGACAGTTATTTTTATAATGCAATAACAAGTAAATTCATTATTGTTCTTTTCAAACGAGACAAAATCCAAGAAGAATACTATTTGGACAAAGTAATTGATTGGCAAGTTCCAGTTAAAGATTATCATTTTTTTGAAGAAGTTTGGACTGATACAAAGAATAAAGTTGCTGCAGGTGATTATGAACATTTTATGAAGATTTCAGATAATCCAGTTTCACACATTCGCCCTAAAGGTAAAAACAATTATGATTTGATGTATACCCCACAAGGTACAATGGAGAAGAAAAAATGTTTCTGGATAAATCAGAGTTATATTCAGGAAAAAATACTCAATTCAATTTATAAAAAATAAATGATATCGTCAAGAATTGTTCGCAATTTCTTTGAAAAAGTCATGCAAATCAGGCCCTTGCCCTACAGAACACGGAAGGATTTGTCCACGTAATTGGCTGTCGTTATGTTTGGAAAAACACGCCGCCGAACAATTCGACAGCGTGTGGATGGGCAGATTCTGCAAAGCCTGCAAAAGAAAAGATTTCTGTTCTGACCCCGTTATCTAAGAAACTTTAGGCTTCATGAGGTTTTCTTGCAATTGCCTTTTTGTCAAAATTTTTCATTACTTCATGCATGTCAGGTTCTGTAAACTCAATGCATTTTTCCTTGAATTCTTCTGACAATCCATAGAAAGCTTCTGCCATTCCCGTTGCAATATCAGTCAAGGTATCACAGTCTCCGCCAAGACTTACAGCAGTCCTGATGACATCTTCAAAACCAGTACCTTCAAGGAATGCGGTTATGGCTTCAGGGACTGTCTTTTGACAGCTTTCATTATGGACATATTTTGGACGAATCTCGTCACATGTTCTTGAAAGGTCATATTTGAATTCCTTTTCAACATATTCCTTAATCTGAGCCTTGAAATAACCGTTGCGTGCCATCCAGATTACTGAAGCCGTAGCCTCCGCACCTTTGATTCCTTCTGGATGATTATGGGTTACTTCTGCAGACCAGCGGGCCACTTCCCTGGTTCTTTCCAAAGTATCAAAAAGCCAGCCAACAGAGGAAACCCGCATGGCAGAACCATTTCCCCAGCTGTTGTAGGGCTCTGTATTTTCACTTAAAAGCCAGAAATAAAATTTACCGCCATATCCAGCATGAGGATATTTATGTCCCCAATAATGCATGCTTTTTATCATGGCATTCTTCATGGATTCTTCACCGGCATCAAGTCCGGCTTTGAGGATTCCATCAGCAATGGCAACTGTCATTACCGAATCATCTGTAAAGGAAGGACGCTCACTGAACATTGGAAAATTTTTCGTCTTGTTTCCCCTGTCAAATTCATAAGGTTCACCGATAATGTCACCTAAAATAGCTCCGTACATTTTTCCTCCGATTAGTATTTTCTTTTCTCCTGCAACTTTATAAATTGAAGAATCTGTACCCCTTCCAACTAGAGGAAGAGGATTTGCAGCATTAAATAACAAAGGCATTTAATTAGGTTAGAAATATTTCTCACTTCTGTAATTTTTCATTTTATTTGCAAGCTTTAAATTTTTCTTAATTCCATAATTACCGATTAAATATCCCCTGCGCAGCCTTTTTCTGTACCAGGAATTGGGATACCGTTTTGCCAGCCTTTTTAAGTATATAAAAGTTCTGGCATCATGCTCGAGTGCATAATGAGCATAAAGGATTTCATCATACCTTTCTTTTTCAAGCTCCTCTAATTTTTCTGCATTGCGTATCTGTTGCTCAACAATTTTGTCATGGTGCTCACCAAGAACTTTTTCTATTGCCGAAATAATTGTTTCATAGAAATCAATATTCCCTTCAGAATCATCAAACTCATCGGAAACAAATCCTCTAAAGACAATTTCATTCCCTACTGAAACTACAAATTCATTCCACTCTAGGTTATAATCATTATCATCATAATCAACCATATGATAGATAATATCTTGCACCTTGCTATCATAATTTTTATTATGTTCCTCCATAATGTCATCAACGCCGTCTTTTAGAGCATTATTTATTCTTTCCATATCAAAGTTGAATTCAACTTTTAGCGGAAAGGGCAATATTTCTTCCAGGTCTTTGTTTTTTACCATAGATACTCTCCTTTTTTTTAGGGATTTAAAGGGATAAAAAAAATGCCACCTTAGACACAACTTTGCAGGATTATCTGACTTAAAGCGGCAAAATTTCAATTGCCAGATCAAAGGACTACATCAACGATGCCGTAGTCAACTGCTTCTTTTCCGTGAAGATAGAAATTTCTGTCAGTATCCTTTACAACTTCTTCATAAGGCTTGCTGCAGTTTTCTGCAAGTATCTTGTTCAGACTGTCCTTGCAGTGCTTGAGTTCAAGAGCTTCGATTTCAACATCGCTGGACTGTCCCTTTGCACCGCCCAAAGCCTGATGAATCATAACAGTGGAATTTGGAAGGACACATCTTTTTCCCTTTGTGCCTCCGCTAAGAAGAACTGCACCCATGCTCATGGCCTTCCCCACGCAGATCGTACGCACAGGACTTTTGATGTGCTTGATTGTGTCGTAGATTGCAAGGCCCGCGGTTACATCTCCACCGTAGCTGTTAATGTAAAACTGAATCTCATCGTTTGACTGAGCATCCAGGTAAAGCAACTGAGCGATGATGCTTTCCGCCATATTTTCTTCAATGTCGCCAAAGCAGTGAATGATTCTGCTCTGAAGGTTAGCTGTCCAAATGTCTGTGTGATCTGGTAATCTTGGTTCGATAAACATACTCTAAAATTCTCCTAATTGATTGCCCCGTAATTTTCTACGGGGTTAAGCAGCGGTTACAACTTAGCTGGCAAACCCTATTTTGCCAACTAAGTTCATTCTTTTTTCATCCTGAATTTTTACAAGTTCCCTAACTATGTACTCAGAATCCAATCTGTCCTTAGGAACAAAACGAATTTTTCCATTAAGGCTGCCGAAATCTCCCGGTGTAACAGACTCATACTTGCAGAGTTTATCAACCTGTTCATCTGTGAATTTGAACTTGCCAAAGAAAGAATTTAGCAAAGCCTTGATTCCATTTTCATTCAAAGCCTTAAACTCACTGATGATATGGAAGCGGCGAAGCATTGCAGGGTCCATAATCTTACGGAGATTGCTTGTGCAGATGCAGATACCAGAGAATTCTTCCATCTGTGTTAGGAATTCATTGACCTGAGTCCTTTCCCAGGACTGCTTTGCTCCGGCACGATCAGCAAAGAAACTGTCGGCTTCATCAAAGAGCAGAATGGAATCTGTAGCTTCCGCTTCTTCAAAGGCTGCTGCAATGTTCTGTTCAGTTCTGCCTACATAAGGATCCATGATGTCGGAGCATCGCTTGAGCAAAAGAGGCTTGCCAAGAATTTCGGAAATGTAACGGGCAAGTTCAGTTTTACCTGTACCGCTGAGACCATAGAAAAGGCAGCGAACCCCTTCAGCTCCATCTGCAGCCTGATTTTCCTTTTTGTACTCTTCAGCAGCCTTGAGCATTTCGACCATTTCGTTTGCTTCTATAGAAGTGTTGAGCACAGACAAATCGTAGGACTTCTTAACGGAATCACGGATTTTCTTTTTGCCGAACAGGAGTTCAGAGTTTGCTTCAAGAACAGACTTTATGTCCCTTCGAACCTTGTCTTCCTTACCTTTCTGGTAATCCAGAGAGTTGATTGCCTTTACAACATTGTCAACGGAAGCGCCTGTAACCTTGTAAGTGGTGAACATATCGAGGATGTCGTTCTTGAGGCCAGATGGCATTTTAACCGACTTAAGTTTTTCCGCCGCAATGGAACGCAAAGTTTCCTTTGGCATGGCATTGAACTTGATGCTGTAGGTAAAGCGACGCAAAGTGGACTCGTCCATTTCACTTGTATAGTTCACGATCCAGATGACCTTGTTTTCAGAAGTTTCCGAAAGCATCCTGTTGACCGTACCTTTCTGAGACGAGCTGAGCTTCATTCCAAAGAAACTGAATTCCTTTGTCTTGAGTACATTTTCTGCCTCATCAACTACAAGAACTGAATCTTCTTTTTTAAGGGAAAGGTAGCAATTGAGACGGCTGAGGGCTTTTACCTCCACATCGTCATCATCCTTCTTTCCGCTAACTTCAAGTTCATTCTTGTAAGATGTCATTTTAAGGCCAGCCTGTCTGATCAAAGCCTTGGCATATTCTGTCTTGCCAGCACCGGGAGCACCCAGCAAAAGTATATTGCACGGATTGTTTGATTTTAAAAGCTGAACCGCAACATCGGTCTGTTCCTGCGACACGCTGAAGGAATTCAAATCATAAGACTTTGCATTCCTTTCATTTTTTACAATGTCGGTAAAGTAAAGGGCCATATCCTTTTCACGGATGGCATCAATGGCATCTTCATCCATGTCTGCATCGCTATCCATGAGGCCAAAAGCCTTAAGCTTCTGATCATCCCTAAGGGCCATACGGATTTCTTTCTGAGATTTATTCGAGCACTTTGCAAGTATTTCATAGCGGCTCAAATCATCATGGCGGAACAAATCGTTTGCAACCATATAAGCTTCCTTACAGCTCTGAAGTCTGTAAGCACAGAGAAGAATCTTTGCTTCGTCTTCCGAAAGCTTAAGGGTATCTACGGCAAACTGAATGGAACTATTGTCTTCAACAGCTTTCTTAATTCTTTCAGGCACAGGAATTCTTGAAGGCAAAACCATAGAGTTTTCATCGATGGTCCCAGGCTTTTCAAAGAATGTAAGGGCAACAACCCTGGCAAAATTTGAATTGCGGCCATTAAACATTACGCGAACAAGATTAACGTCACGCAATTTATCTGTATCCCAGTTGCCGCAGTTCTCCATGATTGAATCATCCTCGCGGAAGTTCAACTTGAGCTTTCCCCTATAGCTAAAAGGATTCCTGTACTTTTCGCCGGGATTAATGGGTGTAAACACCTTTGTCTTAACGAATTTTCCAATGAAGGCATTCATTATTGCTTCTGAATGTGCCTGCAAATTCAATCTATCAACAAGAGCATTGTATAGCCACTGGATTTCTTCGTGGCTTGCCAAATCTTCAATATCAACTGTAAGCTGATAGAGATAGTAGGCAATGGCAAATGCTTCATTTTCATTCAAATTCTTAACCTTTGTAATTGCATTTCCTATCATATTCACCTTCCTTCTTTAGATTCTCGCCCACTCATCAGGGCTATGCATTTAATATAGGAACATTTCCGTTCACTGACATTAAACTCTTGGTTTAACAATGCCCTAAGGCATCATTAAGTCGTTCATATTTTTATGCGGCATAATTGCCGTATCCACCTTCGCGGATAATGTTTACCCTCAATTCTTCAAGGGCACTATTTTCTATCTTTCTGACTGTTTCTTTCGAGCAACCCATTTTCTTTCCAATCTTAGAAAGGCTCATAGGTTCATTTCCATCAAGTCCAAAGCGCTTTACCATAACGGACATTTCCCTTTCATCAAGTCTTCCCAGGGATTTTTCAAGCTGCTTGTAAATTTCTCTGGTGCACATTTCATCCTGAGGATCCTTGAACTTGTCATCTTCAATCAATTTTCCAAGCGTTACTTCACCGTCTTCATCACAACCGATTGCCTTATCAAGGCTTGCCACATTCCACTTTTTCATGTCTTCAAATCGTGTTGCTGGAAATCTAACGCCTGTGGAAGTTTCCCTGATGGCCAACTGTATTTCGGCACGGATCCAGAAGGCAGAATAGGTGGAAAACTTTGCGCCGTTTTCAGGATTGAACTTAGCAGCGGCCTTAATCAAACCGATGTTTCCGGCTGACATAAGATCTTCCATTTCCATATATCCCCTGTACTTGTTTGCGATTTTTGCAACAAGGCGAAGATTGTGTTCAACCAATTTGTTCTGTGCCCATTTGTTTCCTGCGTGGGCTTTTGCAGCCAATGCCTTTTCTTCTTCTGAAGTAAGAACCGAAATTTTTGAAATTTCTTTGAAATAACAGGATGTGTTCATGTTAGTCATTTTTATTACCCTGCAATAAATGCGACTGGAACGAAATACCTTTCGGTAAACTAAACTCTCTCACCACTTTTGATTCAGGATGTGGTTTCCCGACAGTTTTTTTGCGCCGACACCCTCGGCCTACTTTCTGATTTTCCTTCCCTTGTTATGTCAAAGAACTTTCTTTTCCCCACCAAAAACTGAGGGAATAAGAATATAATACCCAAGCTGCAAATCGTCAACTTTTTAAAGTTTTTTTCAAAACTTTTTCTGTGACTTTCTCAGAGTGTACTTATAATATAGATTAAACCCCCTGTCACTTTTGGATAGAGGGTTAGTACCTTACATCATTTTCTGCAGGCCCATTGCAACCGTCATGAGTCCATAATAGTATTATTTGGGGACGGATTGGTCGCGGATTTAGCGACAATTCATCATTTTAGAAGCCGATTTTTCTGTCTGAAGCCTGATTTTCAAAGTTTTCGCTCTTGCACATGGCATGAAGCTCTTATATGGAAGTCTTTGCTTCTACAGTTGTAGTTGGTGAAGATTTTCTTGATTTTCTTTTCGCTTTTACCGAACCATGCACTCTTGGAATCTGCAATGTCCACATGAACTATTGCCCTGCCGGTTGCATTTCAAGGCAACGGTCACAAGAATAGCGGGATTAAGTTTATCGGGAGATTGCTATAGCAAAAAAACAAAGGTCAGAATTAAAACAAAAGGGACTCCATTAGGAAAATTGATTGGAAAAACGGCACAAACCGCCGGCCTAAAAGTCAGTTTAGTTTTATTCCAACCTATTGTACGGCTCAAACTCGCTGCCTTCAACCGTAAAGACATAGAGCATTTCCATGGCACGGGTCAGGCAAACATAAACCATATTGAACTGCTGGGACATGAAAGTTTCTTCATCATAAACGGAACTTTCCCCGGCACCCCTTACACGATGATCCGCAAGGAAAATAACTACAGGAAAATCCAGGCCCTTGCTTTTCTGCATGGTACACAAACGGATTCCGCCTGTTTTTTCAAAGTCAAATTCATCGTTGATTGAATTAGCCTCAACTCCAAGTTTTTCATTCAGAAGCTTCTTAAGTTTTTCAAGCTTTTGATTTGTATTTGCAATGATGCAGATGTTTTCTTCTGCATAGTTAAGGGCATTCATCAAAAGTTTAACCTGCTCAACAATCTTTGCCATGGCATCATCAGTTTTTTTTCCAATGACATGTTCAACAGGAGGTCCCGGACGGAATGCAGCAGGTCTTGTAGTTTCATCCTTTACCTTAAATGTATCCCTGTATGCTTCTGCATATTCATGAATCTGAAGTGTATTTCGAAAATTTGTCCTCAAAATTTTAGTTCTTCCGACAATATCTATGCCGGACTTATTCCAGTTGAATCCTTTTCTGTAAATTGACTGGTCGCTGTCACCGGCGAGGAACACAGCTCTCATCGTAGCATTTTTGATTACAGCCAAAACAACAGGCGGCAGATCCTGGGCTTCATCAACAAAACTGTACTGGCACATTACTTCCTCAACTTCAGCACCGCCTTGCAAAAGTCTTTGGGCAATTTTCTTTGCTGCATAATTCCTTGGCCAGTTACTTGCCTCAAGAAGTTTTTCTTCAACCTTTTCCAGTTGAGCCCACATTTTTGCACGGGCATCTTTTTTCATCTGAAGCTTCATGCCTTTTCGCTCGCAAACCTTGTCCACATAGTCTTCTTTTGTAATGCAGTTTGCCCAAATGAATTCCTGTGCTTCCCTAAAAACTTCTTCCCTAGAAAAATCCCCGTCAGAAAAAACACCTTCATCCACATTCTTTATGTCATAGCACATATACTTGTCAGGAAAGAATTTCTTGAGCATTACAAAGACAAAAGAATCGGCAGTCGTAATTGCCCCTTCCGGAACTTCAGCATTCAAAAGTTTTGTTACATACTGATTGTATTTTACAAGGCTCTTGGCATAAGTCAGAAGCCTGAAACTGTTTCTGTTTTCTGCAAAAGAAAGTTCACCGCCAAGTTCCCCCATTGCCTTTTCCAGAGTTTTCAGAAGAACCAGAGATTTTCCTGTTCCTGCCGCACCTTTTACAAGATAACCCCTGTTCAGTTTAATCTGCTCGAGAACTTCAGCCTGTTCGCTGCTCAAGGAAATGATGGATTTCTCATAATCATGGCGTGTCTTTGTATAGAAGGCAACCCTTTCAAGATATTCCATGTATTTTTTTGTATCTTCATAATCCTTCAATTTGAGTTGAATTTCTTCCTTCTCTTTTCTGAAACTCATAGCCTGAGCATTGGCATCCTGCCTTATCTTGTCCAGCTTTTCGTCTTTTTTTGAAAGGCGCTGCTCCGTTTCATTAAGAACAGTCTTAAGAAGATTTTCCCTTGCAGTTACAATATCCAGTTGGTTCTGCAAATCATTAAGTTCATTTGCTTTTCTTGCAAGATCCTCATTCTGAGTTTTTAGTTTTCTGATTTCTGCAATTGCCTTTTTAAGTTCTTCACTTTCATAGGATCCGTGTTCTTCCCAATTCTTAAGTTCTTTTTCAAGCTTTTTGATTGTAGAAAGGGCATCCCATCCTTCTGCCCTTGCAAACCCCATGAAACATGCCACCGTAGTCTGAGCATCTTCTTCTGAAATTTCTGCAAACTTGTGCCTTACATCATTAGAAAGAAAGTGATTTCTGTAAAGTTTGCTTATGCTAGAAAAAATTTCCTTATATTGCCTTGGAAAATCGAAGAATCCAGTTCCGTCGTTTCTTGGAGTCCCGTACTTAAATTTGAATTCATCTACATATTGATTGATAAGAACTCCAAAGTCAGAGTTCGATGCAAAATTTTCCTTTAAGGCTCTTTCCATAAGGGAATGCATTGCCAGAACAAACAGACCTAGATCTGCATTTTTTACTTTAAGTATGCGTTCAATATCTGAATCGGTAATCTTAGCCATACTTACATTATACATTGGATTTTAATATTTTCTAATTTTTCTTTGAGATTAGCATCTGTTTCCGTAGCCAGACAGTTCAGCCTTTAAAAGATTCCACCTCGGCATTACTTTAAAATTTTTTTGAAACTGTTTCTTTGACTTTGGATGTTTCAGGATTGGATGAAACCAGTACCAGGTCATTTACGATTGCAGTCGCACACAGCCAGAGCAGGGCGGAATCAACTGATTCGTAAATGTTTTTAGTTCTGCATATTTTTCTGCCACAGCTTCATCAACAGGAAGAACATTTAAAAACTTGCAGAAATCTTTGCTTATTTTTATTTTTTCATCCGGTTTAGGTGCAGCCAGAATTTTTTCATACAGAACTCCAACAAGTAAAGTATGCCATAATATTTTTGAGGATTTTGGCTTGAACCAGAAATAAGTGTTGCAAAAGTAATTAATTTATAAAATTCTGAAGTTAATATAATTCTTGATTATGTTCAGAAACGTAAGGAGAAAATTTATGCAGACTGGAACAAACACTTTGGTTGCAACTAAAACTGAAGTTTTACAGCGAACCGCAGCTGTTACGACTCGTTTTTAATATATTTGTAATTCTGGTTTTACAATTTGTATTAACTTAAAATGCTTATCATTAGTCCAAAGTTTACAATTATTTTTTATAGCAAGATATGCAATCATTCCATCCTGAAATGGAATACTTATTCCATTTTTTCGCAAATCTACAAACAGCTTGGCCAATTCAGACCAGTCAGATTCCTCAAAAAATAAATAATTAAAGCAATCAAGTGCATTAAATACTTCTCTGAATTGCTTTTCAGAGCTTGTACCTCGCAATAATTCAGATTTTATAACACCACAAATTGCAATTTCATTATAAAGGAATACTTTCTTTTGATTGTCCAAAGGATTTTTCCAAAATTCAATAAATACATTTGAATCAACCAGAATCATATAAGACTTTTCTCCCTGAAATCAGTTAATTCTTCCTGACTCAGATTTATTTTCCCAGCCAGAATAAAAAAATCTTCTTTAGAGTTCTTTCCGTTAATGATTGCAGAATCCTTTTTTACTTCATTCTTCTGATTCTGCATATTCAGAAAATCAAGAAATGCAAGTACAGATGCAAACTGTTCCTGTGGAATTTTTCGCAATGCTTCAACCACGTTTTCAAAAGACCATATACTTTTATTTTTATAACTAACAGAACTTCCATATACTGGAGCTGGAGAAGCAACTGTCAATGTATGGGCTTTATAATCGCTGTAAGAAAAACCTGTTTCTGTTTTTTTTCCTGCCTCATCAGAAAGCTTATTATCAATTATAAAATCATAAGAAACATTATAAAGCGAGCATAATCTGGTAATTATTTTTACAGGTGGATCAACATCTCCATTCTCATATTTAACATACATTTGCCTTGAAATGCACAGGATTTCCGCCAATGCCGATTGCGAATAATTATTCTGCTCCCTTAGTTTTTTTATTGTTTCTTTCATAATTAAAAATTAACATGAAAAATACCGTTTGTCAAATATATTAGTCACTTATTGTATATTATAATTACATAAAAATCATAAATTTCCGTCAACCCCGGCGAGCCAAAAAACAGAAGTTTTACGGCTTGCCATCGGCTGCTCCATAGCCTGGCTTAGAATTTTTATCACTGAGCAAGATCTGTTCCTATTTTATTACATTCCGCCATAGGATTATTTATTTTGCGGCCAAGCAGAAAAGTCTATGGATTTGATATAATTGTATCCTTATCGTAAGTGGTACCATTATATGTCGCACTAGATTTTACAAAAATATTATGACTGGAACTAATATTTTTTCGTGATTTTTCATCAAGTTTCAAAGTTCCTCGTTCAACATAGAAAGCCTTTCCTTCTTTATAACTTGAGTTATCTGTAATTTCACAATCTATAAACTCAGCAGTACCATTACAATTTATATATCCTGCACCACCTTGATTGAAATGATCTTTACGCGATTCACGTGCGTCATTTGATTTTATAGTACAATGTTCCGCTAATAAGTGGGCTTTATAAGTAGAGCTGTCGTCATTGTACAGATATATACCAGCACCGTCACCAGACGTATTTGATAATATTATACAATTTTGCATTTTACATTCTCCTAACACCATTAAGGCTCCGCCCGCATGACCTCCTCTGATTTCTTCAATTCTAGTATCAGAAATCTCTGCCTTACCACCTTCCTGTATGCAGACGGCACCACCCCATGAGCCGTTAGAAAGTAATCTAGAGTTCTTTATGGTACAATTTTTAATTATAACCTTTCCACCATTTTCAACTTCAATTATCCCAGCAAAACCAGTATTTGGAGAATCTTGCCATCTGTTAATATCTACTGAAAGTTTTTCAAATATACAATTTTCAATTGTAACAACTGCACCAGATTTTACTAAAATTCCAGTTCCATGATATTTTCCATAATAAGCTGGCTTATAATCAGAACCATCATGATCTGAAGTAAAATCAATATTTGAAATTTCTACATTACAGTTCCCAGATATAGTAAATGCACGTCCTTGAACTGATTGTAAATCTATTTTTCCGTGATTGACATTATCTCCACCATCAATAGATACATTTAAACTATCGATATTAAATAAAGTGTTATCAGATATATCGCTGGACGAAGCTTCAAATGTAGAACTGTCCATTGTATATTTACTATCATTTATACGTTTCTCCAATTGGTCTTTTAAGGACTTTATATCTCCTACCATCTGAAAGCCAGGTCTGACTGCAGAAGAATAGAGGGCAGCTTCTGTTTTTATGTCATTCCAGCCGATGACGTAACCGTCATCACTTGTAAAGATTGTTCCCGGATTTGCTTTAAGATTTGTTGAATATCCCGATGTAAATGTAAGAGATTTTCTATAACCAGGAGGGGTAGTTCCAACATAACTAATGTGAATATCACTTCCTGTAAGAGGGGAATCAATTTGGATGGTTTTGCTGTTTGAATCATCATTATATGTAAAGTTTCTCTGAACACCCTCAGATGTTTTGTTATTCTTGATGATGACTTTACCACCAAGGGTTGTAGTTTTTTGCGTCATGGTAAGAATAGCACCAATATCACTATCTCCAATGATAATTGTATTATCTGAAACGGCAGAATCAATCAATTTCATATTACCGTTATTATAAACAATACATTTTGCTTTGTTGCCAGTAATTGAACAATTTTTAATAGTCAAACTGCTGCCGTATATGAGATTATTTTCGCCATAACATTTTTTTACAGTACAGTTGTTCATTTCAGCGGGACCGCTATTTCCTACAATGCAGGCAGAACTTTGTACAGCAGAATTCTGGATTGTAACATTATTCATGATAAGACTATTATCAGCATCACTATAGATTAATGATGATGTGGAAGGGGCAGTTTCTGTACATCCATTTTCCAAAGTAATATTATTCAATGTAAGTTTTGCACCAGCTGCCTTCAGTTGTGCATCAATCAATATTTTATCTGCAACTCCACCCAGAGAAATTTTCGCGTTACCAATGCCGTAAGGCTCTACGGTAATATTTTTTAGTGTTGTACCAGAAAACTCAATTGTATCTGAGACTTGAATATTGCTCATCAATCTGATGTAAACCTGAGTATCGACGTCTATATCTTCGTTATTGTTAATTTCTCTTATTGCCTTCTGGATTGTGGCAAAAGGCTTCTGCTTGCTTCCCAAACCTTCTGTGTCATTACCATTTGCCCGGACATAATAAATGGCAGGGCGTCTTACTCTGATACCAGAAACACTAGCGGGGGCACTTGAAACGAAGTTGTTTTTAGAAGCGTAGGCCTCAATGTTGTAGTTGCCAGGCTTAAGCTTAAGGACCGATGTTCCGTACTGGCTGTCTTTTGTTATGTCAAGGCTGTCCGAAGCATTTGCTACGACTGAATTTATATATACGAAACCTGCAGATGAATGATCTGTAGTCTGTCCGTTATGTGTAATCTTAAAAGAATAGTAACCGCTGTCTTCTTCTGCGGTAAAAACCATTCCATTCTCAAGAACCGGCGGCATAAGTTTTTTTGCTTTGTTTGAAATTATAGTGCTGGAAGAAAGTCCGCTGTCATCAACAATAGAAAATGTAAAACGTACTTCCTGATTACTTGGGCGAATTCCAGTTTTGTAATACAGCGGTTTGTATTTTACGCCAGACAATTCTACCGGTATGATGTTTTCGTCAAAAGAAATTGTAGATCCAGTCTGAACAATTGGAACCAATGAAGGTTTTTTTTTGTCAAAGGATAATTCCTGTTCACTTAATGAGGAATCCCTGTATAAAGCTTCAGCTGTTGCAGGATCAAAATAGAATGGCCTGCCGTTCACAAAGATTGTCTTTGTATCTTTATTATGTACGGAACCATTTTCAAAACATGGCATGAAGAAGCAGACTACATACTGGCTGTCGGGTTTACTTGGATCCTTATCCATCTGGAAAGTAGCACGCTCAATGCTCGGCGGAACGGAGTCTGCCCTCAATTCTATATGGAAAGAGTCAAATGGCCTTCTTGTTTCTTTTTCAACCAGAGTGATGTTTCCGGAAATATTTTTTTTGATGATTGAATCTACTGTAAAACTTCCGATATCAACAGCCTCAAGAAAGTCTTTCTTAAATGTAAGGGTCGCTCTTGCCTTGTCCCTTGGATTCTGTACGATCGTGAAAGGAACAGAAGACGCAGGAAGTACACTTGAAAGACCTTTGAGGTCATAGGAATATCCGAAACTAATGTCGTACATCTGTGGATTTCTTAAGTACAGATCTATTGATTTATCAGAATCTGATCCATAGCACATCATTCCGGAAGCATCGATTTCATACGAATCGTTCATCTGCTTTATTTCAATGGCGGCGGTGTCGGTGTAGCGTTCGAAAAATTCCTTCACCGGTGTATTAAAATTTGCACATGAAAAAAATGAAAATGATGCGGCATATAAAAATGATAAAAATATTCCCTTGTTGATTGTTCTTCTCACTTTTTTCTCTCTGAATTTTTTATGTCGCTTCCCATATGTTATTCAACTGCCGATTATTGACATGATGATAGGTTGCTGTAAATCAACTGAAAACATACTTTTAACTCTCCAATTATAATGAATTTTAAAACAAAAATCCAAACCAGAATTCCTACAGTGTTCTCCCTAGAACTGCCATCCTATGCTAACTGTCGGCACAACCATTCCAAATTTCATGTTCTTAGCAAAGGCATTTATGAAAGTCACGTCTACCTCAGCATAAAGTCTGCTGGTTATGAAATACTGGAGCGCCAGTCCTGCATCAACAGCAATATTAAGGCTATTGAGTGGCTCGGATTTTATGTCATGTGAAAAAGAAAAAACATAATTGTTGAAGTAAACAATTCCACCACCGACATGAGCTTCAAGCGTCATTATATGTTTGCGCTGAGTTTCCGACATACGAAAATAAATCGGTTTCTGATAAACAAGATTAGTAAATCCGCTTATGAGACTTCCGCCAATCTTGTAGTTTCCAAAATCTGCATTCATCATGGTATAGCTACCCATAGCGCCAAGTCCAAGGAAACCCCATCTCCTTTTTACAGGGACAAAGGTAATTTTAGGAGTTGCACTCAAAGGCCATATTTTAGAGTCCATGTATACCGGAATGGTATCATCATATAGCATATAAGGAACCGAATATCCCAAAGAAAGGTTAAGGTCCATCATCTTCTTGTACTTGATTATAAGTTCAGAAGAAGAATCCAGTTTGCTTTCAAGACCAGAGGCATCTTTTGCAACAAAATAATAGGTACCTGTATCCATCTGTTCATCTGTCAGCTTAATCTTCAGTTTCTTACCGTCAGGATTTTCAAGAATAATCGGAAATATCTTGTTCTTCAGGGCTTTCCTTCTCAACCAGTAAGTGGTATAGGAAAGTTCATCTCCTTTTTCAGGCATAGGGAAAAGATTTTTTCCGGAGATGTTAAATATACCGTCATTATATTCTTCTATATAAATCGTATTTGAATAATTTACATTGGAAGAGACATCCTTAATTTCAGGCTGAAAGGCCTTATAGATTATAAGTTCATTCCATTCTGCATCTTCAAGGGCAAAGCCAAGAAGGTCATAGGAAATAATCCTATACCTGTATTTGCCTGAAGAAAGCTGTGGCTGGATCTTTACGCTTGTAGAGTTGTCTTCAGTTTTCAAAGAAAGCATGGGCTCATAGACATTTTTCTTTGCATTGTATTTTTCAATCTCAATGTCATAGTGAAGAACATAAGCCGAACCTTCGTCTTCCCATTCAAGAGTCTGCCATTGAACCTCTTCTCCAACAGTCATTTCCTGTTCTTCTTCAGCCTGTGCAAAAACAATAATGTTCAGGCAAATCATGACAAGGAAAAATGAAGTTATTTTCTTTATATTTTCAGCAGGCAGCTTAAAACTATTTTCCATACGGGTTCTTTGCCCCCTTAGAATTTACTTTTTTCAATAAAGGTATATCAGTAACAAACATTTCTGAAGCAGGAATACCAGGCTGAAGTTCTGTATCCAGTTTGCCGTCTTTATCCGCATCAACTCTTCTTACAGCTTCTACAGTCCAATTGAATTTTCCGCTGTAAAGTTCTTTCCTAAGTTTTTCGGTTTCCCTCTTCTGGATGAGTTCAAGCCAGTTTATTTCACAGCTTGTTTTTCCCGAAATGATTTCCTTGAATATGGTTTTACCCTTGCCCGTCTTTACTTCAACATGGTAATCAGTTGCATTCTTAACCGGACTCCAGTTCAAAGTAATCGTTCTTGGGTTGGTCTTCTTACGGAGGTAATCTCCATTTAATACTGCAGGAACCGCACTCAAGCCGGAAGCCTTAGGCAAAGGCTCTACAGGAGTAATTGAAAATTCACCGATGTATTTCCTGTCAGTATTAGAAATATCAATTCCATCATTAGTCTTTGCGTGAACTACAATTTCATAGTCCCCACCATTTCTTAAATCGGGATTTGCAATCAATACTGTTGCAGGTGCAACTTTTGTTCCTGCGGCAAATTCTTCATCTGTCGGAATCTTAACTACAGGAATAAAACCGTCTTTAGTTCTTTGGGAAACAACCACCTGAGCTTCTGCAACTGCGTCAACAGACGACCAGGTAATCTTTATTTTGTTCAATGCAGCGTCTATTCCTTCAAACCTTGCATTCTTTTTTGGAATAACAATTTCTATCGGCCTAAGCTTTACAAGATGAAATTTTGTTTCATACAGGTCACCGTTACGGCGGCTCATTACTCCAGGAATTGCATTTGCCTTGGCCTGGATTTCAATCTTGTAATCCGTTCTGTCCCTGAATTCCGCTGGATGGAACATATCAAGATCAAAGGTCGTGTCATACACTGTATCTTCATAAACTATTTCATTATCTGTATTTCTATAAATTATGATTTTATAGTAATCGGCACCTTCAACTTCCTTCCATTTGAATCTATAAGGAACAGTATCTCTTGCAACTGCTTTTCCAACAGGAGCAATTATTGAAGAAGCCTCAAGGTTAGAAAGGACATGAAGCTTTTTTGCAGAAGATATCATTTCAAAGTCATCTACGGAAGACTTTGAGTAAAGGCGCCACCAGTAGGTTCCCCTAGGAAGATGAATTCCGCTCAAAGAGAAACCTGTTACAGGAACATTGATTACAAGATTCCTAAACTTCTGGTCGGAGGCAATCTGAACGGAAGTTTTATAGAAGTCAGGAAGATTTTTCTTCCATGTAAAATTCATGTCCATCATGAGGTTTTCTGCAATTCCATATCCGTCGACAGGTTCTACAGTGTGCTGCTCCGGTTTCCCTTCCATTGCATAGAACAAAACTGGTTCACAGGTATTGGAAACATTGCCTTCCTGATCAACCTGAGAAATTCGCCAGAACCATCTTCCGGCGGAAAATTCATTCAGGCCTGAAAGAGAAACATGGTTGATTGAAATATCAAAGTTTTTTTCAACCTTTGAAAAATCTGCCTCACGGGAAAATTCAAGTTTATAGGAAATGGCTTCAGGTTCAGACTTCCAGCTGAAAGTTGTTTTCTTTGCATCCTTCTCTATGTTCACGATGGAATTGTATGCAGGAACAAGGGGAACAGGCGGATTAAGGGTTCCCGATTTAACGACAGAGAAAGAATGAACTTCAGAAGGTGCAGCAAAGCCTTCCCTGTTTGTTGAAAAATAAGGTACAACCTGCCAGTAATACTTTCCCTGCTTCAATGTGGAAATGACTGCAGAAGTTGAACCACCGCGCTGATCGATGATTGGATTTTTGAGTTCTTCATTGTCTGCAACTACAAGGCGATAATTGTCCGCACGGTTTGTTTCAGTCCAGATGAAACGGATTGCAGGTTTGCGGCTTCTGTAATTTATTTCATAATTTTGAACAGGGCTAAGCAAATCCGGAGGAAGGGACTGAATGACCTGAATGCGGCTGGCAACCATGGCAGACAGAGGATTTTCTGCTGTTGTATTCCTAATGCGCCAGTACCATACGCCCGCCCCCATCGCCATAGTGCAGTGATCAATTCCGTTTATGATTTCTGAGTTTGCAATCTTAGAAAACTTTTTATCAGAAGAAACCTCAAGGACAAGATTTGAGTTTTCAGGCATGTCCAGGGCTTTCCATTCAAAGTCAACATTGCAGTCTTCTTTTCCATGGTTAAGGATTTTTTTGTTTGGAGCTGGAGAAATCATTGTAAAGCGAGGCTGCTGAAAATCCTTTTGTCCAACACCAAGGCTTTCACCTTGAGAAAGGTTTTTTACAATTCCTTCAGCATTTGATATTGAGGCATTACCTGACACAACCTGAACAAAACCGCCCCTGCTTAAATCTACGCTGGCTGCGGCTCCACTTTCCATGGCAACGCTGATGCTTCCACCGTCAGATTTAAGGAAGACACCGTCAGTTGTTTCGCCGTCACCGCTTTCAACATAAACGGAACCGTCATAGATTTCTGCAGTAGCTTTTTCAGAGTCTTCATCCTTCCAGATCTGAATCATTGTACTTTCAAAAAGTTCAATTTTATTCCCGTCTGTAAAAGTTACCGTTGCTTCAGAAGCATCCGATGTATGAACGGTATCTCCGTTATACAAGGGAGATTTCTGTCGGAGTCTGTCCCATACAAGACGCTCCAGCAGTTTGCGCTGAGCAGTTTTATATTTAAATGTAATCGTAGCTATAGGAGTTTCATTCAGTTTGGAAAGAGAATAGTTGAAACTTTTATAGAATCCGCAGAAGTTACCTGCTGCACCAAGAAGACAGATTAAGATCGCAATGCAAAAGGTAACCGAAAGATTACTGCTTAACCTGGATCTTGTTTTCTTCTTCATTTAGATTAACCTTTTCAAAATCTGGAATATCAATGCCAAGGAGATTTCTAACTTCATTCAAAGTCTTTGGACCTGTTGGGCCTACTGCCTTTGCACAGTCTGGGTCCAAAGTAAATTCAGGATCTCCCTGTCTAAAGAATGCTTCGATGTCAAAATTCGGCATATTTACAACGCCGTAGAAATGCTGGGCACCCTTTCCTTTAACTTCGAATTCTACAGGAATTCTTTCTACTACTAGAGTTCCGTTTTCAATTTCCTCCCTAAGGATTTCACGAGTATCTTCTGTAATCAGAATGTCTGTACCGCAAGGCTTGTTAGAGCTTTCAGTACGGCTTGCAAAGTTAACAGCATCACCAATGGCCGTATATTCCATCTTGTCAGCAGAACCCATGATACCGGCTGTTGCACGGCCCGTATTAAGACCGCAACCGATCCTGATGTGAGGCTTGTACTGTGCCCTTTCTTCATTCTTGTGTGCTTCTGTAAATGCTAAGGCATCCTTGTTGTATTTCATAAGGGCATAACGCATGGCTATGGTTCCCGTAATTGCATTGAGGGCATCTTCCTTTACACCCTTACGGTGATTTGCAGCAAGTTCCTTTTTCTTTGGGTCAGAATCCGGGAGAACTTCGAAATCAAGGTTTTCGTCCCTCAAGATTCCCCAGACGGCCATTACTGCATCACCTTCAAATTTGTCTACATTTCCATGACTTAAAGTAATGCAGTTAACCATGCGGCTCATGTAGTCATTCAAGAAGCCGATGATTTCGCGTGGAGAATCGTTGCCAAAGCGGTTTTTAAATCCGTCTGAAATTGCCGTAAATCCACGGATGTCGCTGAAGAAAATCGTAAGGTCCTTAAGGTGAGGTTCAAAGTCAATTTCTTTACGGGCAATGGCTTTTGCGACGCCTTTGTTAGTGAATTTAGAGAAGGTTTCCAGGAACCCCTTTTCGTCTTTTGTAGACTGATTGAGAACACCGATTTCATCCTTCCTGCTTGCGTCCAAATCATCGATGAGGACTGTATCAAAATTACCTTTCTGAATTTCGCGGGCGGCAAATGTAAGTTTTTTAATCGGATCGGAAATTCCAAACTTTGAATACACAAGGGCGATGATGAGTGTTAAGAAGAAGACACCACCCATGATGAAAATATTATTGATGAAAGTTTTCTTAACTGCATCGAGAACAATGTCCCTTGAAACTTCCGTAATTACAACGATATCAGCCATTGCTGTTTTTTCGTAAGCACCAAACCAGTGAGTCTTTTTCCCTTTCGCATCGAGTGTAACAAAAGGAATCTGACGGCTGTCATCATTGTTCTGGTTGTGTTCGCGCAAAGTCATTACGAGAGAATGATTCTTAAGGCTTTCACCGGCAAGCACCCTGTCAGTATCAGGATGGCAAAGAAGTTCATCATTATGATTGATGAGGTATGTAGTGTTTATGTTTCCAGTACCGATGATATCGGAAATGGATTCGATTGAAAAAGCAATTATACAAGTCTGGTCACGGCCATTTTCTTTCCACGGGAAAAGCAATGCCATAGAAGGAACATTAAGGAAGGGAGATACATTTATGGCGATTGTTTCGCCGTCACAGGATTTTCCAATCTGCTCAGCAGAAGATTCGATTACCTTGCTGATGAGGGAAGCATCTATTTCGTTTGAAATGAAGAAATGGTTGTTTACGATTCTTATATCACTTGAAAGAGTGTTCTGAACGCTTTCTTTTGAAATTACATAAATGAAGGCAATGTCATCGTTTCTTTCAAAGAAGAAAGTTTCTGCCTGACGGGCCAAAGCCTGATTCCTTGAACTGATGACACCAGTCATATCCAGCAGCTGAAAAACATTGCCGCGAATTGTAGAAAGCTTGTCATTGACAGTAGAAGCAGCTTTCGTATTAACGGAAAGGTTGTTGTTTTCTGCAGTAATCTGTACATCCGCACCCATCAAATATGTAGTGAATCCCGTAACAGATGCAAGCGAAAGGAGGACAACAAGTCCAAAAATTGCAGCCAGGGTAAAACCTATAGGCCTTTTAACTTTGATTGAGTCAAAACTTTTTTTCATCTCTCTGCCTCTAGAATAAAAATAGTCCAAGTTAAATAGAAATTTTCTATTAAAATTGTTCTGCCCACAGTGAACCTGGACTTTTTTTGTAAAAGCTAATAAGGTGGTTTAAGCTTGTTGCTCTAACCAATAAACTTTTCTTTCCATATATGTAGTATGAAGTTTTTTTCTTTTGTCTTCAAGTCTTTTTTCTTTTCTTCCGCAATTTCTGCAATTACTTCATCTTTCTTCTGAAGTTTTGCTTCCAGTTCAGAATCACTTCGATAGAAGAAAGACACTGTAATGAAAAACTTTAAACCAGTATACAAAGAATTAGAAAACCTCATTATAAATAAACTTCCGGGATATATTGAGAAAATCAATAAAGAGCATAATGACGGAATCATCTTAAAACCATTTGAAAACAAAAGCCTGGAAGAGAACTGTGTCAAAACACCTTCTTTCCCTTTCAAACTTGAAGAAACAGAATACGAAGAAAAAGACAGGATTATTGAAGATACAATTTATACAAATTGAGTAAACTCCCTTGAAAAAGTGCATGAACTGTTTGAAAAGCCCCTTGAAAAAGTGTGTGCTTATTATAAAAAGTCACTTGAAAAAGTGCTGTTAACTGGCAAAAAGTCCCTTAAAAAGTGCAAGAAGAGGTTTTATATCTCACTCGTAGAAGTAAAAGCAACTACCGGAAACACAAAATCTGCAAATACAGTTCTGAAAAATCCTCAGTATGATGTTGATGTCTGCTACAAGCTTTCTGAAAATAATGTAGGCGTTGTAGACAACAGAATTACAATTCCTTATTACATGAGTATGTTTTTAACATTCTTACAACCGGAAAAATAAAAAAACACCGTAAAATTCCATAAAATAGGGAATTTTCTGCTTTTATGTGGTGATTTTAGATAGATAAAAGCAGAAAATAATTGATTTCTTGCTTTTATCTTGTATAATATAAGTATGGCAAAAGAATTAATCATCAGCCGCGAATATGAAAAACAGCAGTTACAGGACTGCTATGACTCAAAAGAATCTCAGCTTGTAATAGTATATGGTCGCCGCAGAGTGGGAAAAAGTTTCCTTATAAATCAGTTTTTTAATGATAGATTTGATTTTAAACTTGTAGGAGATTACAGACTCACAAAAGAAGAACAGCTTTATAATTTTTATGATGAACTCAAACGTCAATCCGGGAAAATTATAGATACTCCTAAAACATGGAGAGAAGCATTTTTTCTTCTTCGTGATTATCTTGATGAATTTAAGGATGATGAAAAACACATAGTTTTTTTTGATGAAATGCCATGGCTTGATAATCAGAAATCTGGTTTTATTCAGGCCTTTGAATATTTTTGGAACAGCTTTGGAGCTTCAAAAAATAATCTTATGCTTATTGTTTGTGGATCTGCAACTTCCTGGCTTGTTGATAATTTTGATCACAATAAAGGCGGACTTTTTAATCGTCAGAATTGTCGTATTTATCTTGAAGCATTTAATCTTTATGAAACAAGGAAATTTTTAGTTGAAAAAAAAGGAATAGAGTGGTCACATTATGATATCTGCGAGTGTTATATGATTCTTGGAGGAATTCCATATTATCTTAATATGCTCTCAAAAAATATGAGTCCAAGTCAAAACATAGATAATCTTTTCTTTAAGAAAAGAGGTGCTCTATGGGATGAATTTGACAATCTATATAAAACTCTTTTTTCAAAAAGTGGAAATTATATAAAAATAGTTGAGTCTTTATTTAAAAAGAAAATAGGGTTAACTAAGGCTGACCTTCTGCAAGAAACTCGACTTTCCGATAATTCTGCATTTACAAAAATGCTTAAGAACCTGGAGGATTCCGGCTTTATCAGAACATATCGATACTTTGGCAACAAAAAGCGAGGAACTTTCTATCAATTATCAGATTATTTTACAATGTTCTATTTGAAATATGTGAAAGATAATTATGGTAAAGATGAAGGATTTTGGACTCATCATCTGGATAATCCTTCACGAAGAAGTTGGGCTGGATTAACTTTTGAACGACTTTGCAAGGATCATATTAAACAGATAAAGAAAAAACTTTCTATTGCAGGAATTTCTTCTGAAGTTTCCGTATGGAATACCTCTGCAACAGATGAACATGATGGAGCTCAAATTGATTTGCTTATAGACCGCAGGGACAGAATTATTAATGCCTGTGAAATGAAATTTTCTGAAAATGCCTTTGAAATAACCAAAGAATATGATGAAAACTTAAGACATAAAGTAAGCGTATTTAAGGAAATTACAGAAACTAAAAAAGCTGTTCAATTAGTTATGGTTACAACATATGGAGTTAAAAAGAATATGTATTCATCCCGTATACAAAATGAAGTAACTATGGAAGATTTGTTTGAGAGAGTGTAAATGTAAGGATCGTTAGACAGAATAAATCAGCCACAAAAAAGCTATGGAAAAAGCAGAAAGAGAATATCGTAAGTATCAGGTAAAAACACTTTCTTCTGTTGAAAAGGCATATATTGAAACGCTGAAAGAATTGAAACAGATTGAATGCAATTCCATGGGTTAGGGATTGTAGGGGCAACTGCCAAGGGCGGACGTTCCGAAGCGTAGCGAAGGAGTAAAATAATGATTATCAGAAATGAAAAAAAAGAAGATAATAGAACCGTTGAAGAAATGATAAAAAAGGCATTCTGGAATTTATATGTACCTGGCTGCACCGAGCATTACTTTGTTCATCAGGTTAGAAAAAGCAGGGACTATATTCCTGAACTGGATTTAAAGACTTTGACAGTACCTTTGAGCAGATGGAAAAAGGATATAAATATACACAAGAATTATTCTATATTTATTCAAGATCCAATGTACGCCCCTGACGTTTTTAGCCGGATATAAAAAACTTTAATGGTTTTTAAAACGCCCGGAACTGCCGACTCCGCATGCGGGGGGAACTCTCATATTCTTACCTTTTTATAATTTATTTTTACTCTGTAAATGTCAAAAGTTGTTGGCCTGGTTTGATTTTGATTTACGGAGGTCTATAAATCACTATGAACGAAATGTTTTTTGTGGTCTGTAAGGATTTTTAGTAGGATAACGACCACATTGTTGTGCTTAATTTATAATATACAATAGAATTTCTCTCTATAAATTTCTTGTAAGATGTGATATTATAATCCCGTTTGATTATAATGGAAATGATGTGTGTTCCTATTACAATTTTAAATCGATATATCAGTGAGCAATTTTAAATCATAGGCGAAGCAAATCATGATTCTGACAGACAGTATGATATATTCAAACCGATTTTATATAGTAACGAAGTTTTTAAAAGAATTTTGATTCGTAATAATGCAATTGTAATATGATAGGGAGATTTTAATATGACAATAGTATCTTTATTCAGTGGGGCTGGTGGTCTCGACTACGGAATAAAATCAGCAGGAAACGATATTCTCTGGGCAAACGATATAGATAAAAATGCAGTTGAAACCTACCGTCACAATATTGGAAATGAAATTCATTGTGCTGATATATCGAACATAGACATAAAAGATATCCCAAACAGTGATGTCGTTGTCGGTGGTTTTCCATGTCAAGGATTCTCACAGGCAAATTTAAGGCGGACGATTGATGATGAGCGAAATCATCTCTACAAGTTTTTCTATCAGGTGATTGAGGAAAAACAACCTCTTTTCTTTATTGCTGAAAATGTAAAAGGCATTTTGAGTCTTGGTGATGGAGAGGTTATAAAACAAATCTTAGCAGATTTTGAATCGGCTGGATATGTCGTTGAGCTTCATAAAGTAAACATGGCAAATTACGGCATTCCGCAGACAAGGGAACGTGTTCTCATTATCGGGCAGAACAAGAAAAAGATTGGTAACAAGATGCTTTTTCAGTTTCCCAAAGAACTTTATTCAAAAGGTGGAATGAACGGACTACAGAAATGGATTTCAATAAAAGATGTTTTGGATAAATATCCTGACCCTGATATGCCGAATAATTTACCGAATCATGTTTATTCAAAATATAAAGTTGTTTATAGAAACTTCACGGCTCATCGCCAGACAAATCCAGATTACCCATCGCCAACAATTCTTGCACGAGGAAACGGAAAAGGCGGAGTATGTGCTATTCCTCATTATAACGGAAAAAGAAGATTGACAATTCGTGAAAGTGCGGCAATTCAGACTTTTCCTGACGATTTTGAATTTTTTGGCTCAATGGGAGCGTGTTACCGCCAGATTGGAAATGCCGTTCCTGTAAAATTTGCAGAGCTTTTAGGAAAAGAACTTGTACGACTTGAAAAAGAGGACCTGTACGAAAAGATGAAGGAGAAAGCAACTGCATGAAAGTTGTCTCTCTTTTTAGCGGTGCCGGCGGTCTTGATTTAGGCTTTAAAATGGCAGGACATGAAATCATTTGGGCAAACGACAATTTTCCCGAAGCTGTAGAAACATATAAAACAAACATCGGAGACCATATTGTCTGCGAAGATGTTCATAATATTGATGTCACAAAAATTCCAGATTGCGATATTGTAATAGGAGGCTTTCCATGTCAGGGATTTTCAATTGCAAACATGAAACGCCATGCCGATGACAGCCGAAATGAGTTGTATAAAATGCTAATAAAGGTAATCACTGAAAAGCAACCGAAATTTTTTGTTGCTGAAAATGTAAAAGGCATTCTTTCGCTTGAACATGGTGAAGTTATGAAAATGATTATGTCAGATTTCAATAGTATTGGCTATACAGCTGTATACAAAGTTCTGAATGCGGCTGATTACGGAGTCCCTCAACTTCGTAATCGGGTTATTATAGTTGGCATAAAAAACGGCATTGATTTCAAATATGAATATCCTAGACCAACTCATAATCAGAATGGTACTGACGGACTGAAAAAATGGGTTTCTGTAGGAGAAGCTTTGAAAGACATTCCAGACCCTGATTTGCCAAACAATGTTCTGAATCATACTTATTCGCAGTTCAAATTGAAGTTCAATGGTTATATCGGAAACAGGGAAATTAACCCAAACAAACCGGCGCCAACAGTTACAGCACGAGGAGATGACAAAGGCGGTGTAGTTGTTCTTCATCATCCTAACAACAAAAGAAGGATGACTTGCAGGGAGCTTGCGATAGTTCAAAGTTTTCCATTAAACTATGAATTTAAGGGTAATCGTTCTTCAATTTATCGGCAGATAGGAAATGCTGTTCCTCCTCTTCTTGGAAAAGCAATTGCAGAACAGTTCAATTTTTACAAGGGGGAGTAGTTATGTTAGATAAAAAATTTATTCCAAAGAAGCCGTTTGATGACTTTAAATGGAAATGGGCAACACTTGCACCCACAGAAAGCATAAACGACCCTGTTGTTTTGCTAGGTGTTTTGTTCAAATTGAACACGCTTGCAAAGAAAAATGTTAAATTCAGTTCTGAAGAATATGATACGGCAATGAAGGAGATTCAATCAGATTTGGACAGTGCAAAAATTGATGTAAATGTAACTGGCAGAACAGGTGACAGAAATTTATTCCGCAATTCTGGACAATATTGGAAGGCGCTTGGACTTATTCCAAAAGATTCAAGGGGCATTATTACACTTACAGATTTTGGTAAGGCGGTAGCCGATAGAAAAATTTCAAAGACAGAGTTTTCTGCAATTACGATTCAAACACTTTCTCTTCCAAATGACAGAATCCAATCAAAGGAAGAATGTGATTTGTGGGAGAAGCACAATATAAAAATCTTTCCGCTCAAAATAATTCTTTCAACCTTGCATCTTCTTAAAGATATGGAAATTAACAAGGAATCGCAGGGGTGGATTACACCTGACGAAGTGATAAAAATTATCATTCCACTTTCTGCCTACAATGCAACAACCGAAGATTATGCAAACTTTATATACTGGTATCGCACGAATCAAATTTCTCTTGAAAACTGGTCAGATTGTGCAACAAGAGCAAACGATAAACGAATTGCCAGAGAATATCTTTTATTTTTGGAAAATTACGGTTATATATCATCGAACAATATCATTGCAGGAAATCGTTTTCAGCAAAAATATCTGTATAACGTCGAATTTGACGAAGAAATTATGAAAATCCTTGCTGTTCCACAAAGTAAAATTGACCTTTATGAGCTTATGAAAAATACAAGCACTATTTCTGCCGTTCAGAACATTGAGAGAAAACGTTATAATAAAAACAACTCGCGACCTCTGAAGGCTCAGTTTAGACAAGATTTGCTTTCGATTTCCAATAAATGCCTCATTACACAGGTTCGTATGGTTGGGCTTTTGGAAGCTGCCCATATCAAACCGCATAAATATAATGGTCCAGAAGAAAAAGACAACGGAATTCTGCTACGCCGTGATATTCACTATCTTTTTGATTCGGGAAATCTTCGAATTGATGTAAATGGAAATGTGTTTATTTCCCAGCCGGCTTTGGAAGATTATGGAAGGACTATCCCTGAAAGAATAGAAATTCCAGACTATGTGAATAAAGATTATATACGCTGGAGATGGGAAAACTATGACGGAGCATAGAAGGTTGGAAAATTTTCATTTCTATTTCCTTTAATCACAATTCTCTTCTATTAGCTTGGTAATACAAGAGAATTGTGGGTTACTTTAATAATTCTTCTGCTAATGATTCAAGCTGAGCAACAACTTCCTGGGTAACTGCAATT
>SAMEA3663296__coassemble_154_pt1 | contig 36936 bp, 34 predicted proteins | sample SAMEA3663296__metabat2_low_PE_018 | metagenome-assembled genome bin SAMEA3663296 (sample SAMEA3663296) | pig gut metagenome | biome: pig gut; feature: pig-associated habitat; material: faeces | place: China | collected 2013
CAATACAAGAGATTGCCGTGTCGAGCACGGCAATGGCTCATACTTATTGGACATCTCCATTTTTATTTTCCGTCAACAGAATGTACTTTCATCAAAGGCTCTTCAGGAATGTATTCAAGGAGAATGTCGTAAAAATTTTTTGCCGTCGAATTTTCAATTTCGAGATATGAGGAAAGATAGTTTCCGGTGTTTCCGTTAAGAATGCTCTGCTGCATTAACTCGGCAGTCCCCTGGTTAGTAGAAGTTTTTTCAAGAATTGAAATTTCATAGCGGCTCTTGATTGTTCTTACAGTTTTAATCCTTTTCTTTTTGTCTTCAAGTTCTTCAAGTAATTCCTGCCGCAGCTTTCTGTAAAGCTTCATGAAATCTTCAGTCTTCTTTATTTTGTTTCCGTGAATGTATCCTATTGGAATAAGAGGGCTGGCACCGTAGGATCTGCAGTAGGATTCAATTTCCCTGTCTATTCTGCTGCTGATTTCCATAAGGAGTGCGTTGAACTTTTCAATGTCCATTGAATTTTCTGGTGCGGAAAAATACAGCTGAACCGGATCCAAAAATTCTTTTGTTGGAACAAGTAATGGGGATTCTTTTGGGGCTAGTTCTGGTGGCAGATCGGAAGAATAAAGGTGCCTTAACTGAACCCTTCTTTCCTTGTTCTTCCATGCTGGCTTTGGATAATCCTTGCGTAAATCTTCCCTTGGCTTCTGTTCCTTAAGTATTCCAAAACTCTTTTCAACTGCTGAAAATGCCCTGTCTGATTCAATGTCACCGCAGATTGCAAAAGAGTAAAGGGAAGCATCAAGAAATTCCGTATAGCCTGTCAAAAGGGACTGGTATGAAGCTGAATTATTTTTGTTGTCATAGTCCCTGTATATTTGACCAGGCTTTGTATCCCTGTAAAGATAGGCAAAAACATTGCGCTTCATCTGTGAGCCAAGGTCTGCATTTTCCATAAGAATTCTGTAATTCTCGTCGGCGAAAAGTCTGTCAGCTTGAATAGGCTTTAGGTCTCCATAGACAAGGGCATTTGCAAGTTTTTCAAGGGATTTTTCAAAATCTTCCTTGATGACTTCATAGGTAACATAGGAAACTGTTTCCTTTGTTAATGCTGCTGCTCCATAGATTCCAGAGTTTTTGGCAAGGGCAGCTACCAGAATTGTGCGGAGGTTTTTTTCCTTTACTGGAGAAGCCATCATGCCGCCGTTTATCGCTACGGATACGCAGACTGTCTGGGAATCCCTGTTTGTTTTTACTGAAACAGGAATTCCGTTTTCCAGTTTTGTTTCCCTGATTGTTTTTATGGAATTAACGTAAAAGTATTCGGCTGGTTTTGCCTTGACTACTTTTGATTTGACGTCTTTTGTTTCCTTAAGGATCTGTTTTTTTTCGGCCTTGGCTTTTTCTGCAAGCATTTCCTGTTTCCACCAGGAACTGTTTTTGCCGTCAATCTTTACATAGCCTGATTCTTCAAAAACTTTTTCCTGGGCCTTGTATTTGGTCGTGTTTACCAAAAGAAATACATAGGGGTCTTCTTCGTCAATCATATCGGCAATGGTATTTTCATTTTCATATTGAACCCTGTAAACCGTGTCCTGAAATCCGCTGTAGAATTCTTCCGGTGTCGTCCAGTTTGCTTCTGGCCAATAAGATGCAAAGAGTTCTGTCAAATTCCGGCTGTTCCCGGATTTCAGTCTGAACTTCATTAAAATTTCATTCTGAGCCTTTGCAAAGTCGTTTCTTGAAAGTCTTGCTGTTTCCTTTACAAGCTGGACAAAGGTTTCAGCCTGACCTGGTATGGAGTTTTGGACTGAAGGATCTTCCATAAGGGACTGGAGTATGAGCCTGCTGTAACCGTTAATCTGAGCACTGGCCGCTGCAAGATAGTCAGCTCCCCTTATGCAGAGTGATTCTTCAGAAGAAAGTTTTGTCCTGTAGCCGGAATCTTCCCTGTTCATTGCGGCAGAAAGAATGTCGCATTTAGTTTTGTTCAGGGAGGTGAACTGGACTATTATCTGGGTCATTTCTCTAGAGAAATCATCTGAGACAAGAACGAATTTTCTTCCTTCGTTCAATGATGGTGCCGTTAATGGAGTTGCATTTAGGCTGCTCTTTCTGCCAGTTCTTTTCCAGGTTGAGAAGGATTTTTCCGCAGCTTCATAAATCTGTTCAGAGTTTACATTGCCGCTTACAAAAAGTGCGCAGTTTTCCGGTGTGTAATAGGTTGCTCCAATGTTGTTGAGTATTGTTCTTGCCTGGGAAAGGGAATATTCTGAAAACAAGGCGGGGTAAATGCCTGAATCGTGTTTCCATGGTTCCCTGTAAAAAACCCTTGAGTCTATGGAACTGTTGATGAATCCTGCCGTGCTTGACGCATAATACTGGGATTCAGCCTTCATCTGATCCAGAACAGCCTTTATTTTTTTGTCTTCAAAAACCGGTTTGGAAAGACTTGCTGAAAGTGCATTGAAATAGTGTGCGGTTTCTTCCGGTGGAAGGGTAGCCCTGAAATTGGAACTCTGAGCCCTGCATTCAGCCTGAAGGTTTACAAGTTCAAAAAGATTCTGCGCTTCTTTTTGTGCCGTTTCGGAAAAAAGCCTGGAATACATGGAAAAGAATCCGCAGGTTGATGGTGTCTGAGATGAAAATCCCGCCTTGCAAACCAGTTCGGCGGTTACGAGGGCACTTGTCTTGTCCGGAATAACAAAGATTGTAAGACCGTTTTTCAATGTGAAAATGTCCAGGCTCAGTTCGTTGTTTTCTGCCAGAACAATGCTTTTCTGTGCAAAAAGACTTGCAGAAATGAGAGCTGCCGAGATTAAGGACGTTATTTTTTTTCCTGAAAGCATGCCTGTATTTTATTGAAAATTGCTTTTTTGTCCAATTCCCGTTAAAATTAGGGAATGTTAAAAGTAATTCCCAATACAGAAAAAAACTTAAAGTTAAATATAGATAGAAAACTTCTTGAAGGAAAACGCAACCTTACAAGCGAGGAAATTGCTGTCCTTAAATCAAACGGAAACCATTCTTCTGATTCAAAATGGAATAATGTTTATGTATCCGAAAAAAAAGGATGCTTTAATGCTGACCTTGTGAAGCACAATGATTTTTCAGGTTTCGTTGTTCTAGGTGACATTACTGACAGTATCATTACGTACCATGACCTTAAGCTTCCCGTTGGAATTACAAGGTCCAGCCTCTGTGATGTTGTTACAGGTGATAACTGTGCAATCCATAACGTAAAATATCTCGTGAATTACAGAATCGGAAACCGTGTAATTCTTTTCAACATTCATGAAATGTCATGTACTAAACATTCCAAGTTCGGTGAAGGTCTCATCAAGGAAGGTGAGTCGGAAGCAACCAGAATCTGGATTGGCGTAGGAAACGAAAACGGCAATCGCCAGATCCTGCCTTTTGAAAATCTAATTCCAGCAGATGCTTTCCTCTGGTCCCGATTTCGCGAAGACAAAAAGCTCATGCGGCGTTTTGTTGAGCTTACGGAATATGAAAAGCCAAAGAAACTGGACGCCTATGGTATTGTAGAAGATGATGCAGTCGTAAAGAATTCCTTGATCATAAAGGATGTAAAAATCGGATCATGTGCATACATCAAGGGTGCCCTCAAGTTAAAAAACATTACAATTCTTTCATCTGAAGACGAACCAAGCCAGATAGGAGAAGGCGTTGAAATGGTCAACGGCATCATGGGCTATGGAAGTCATGTGTTCTACCAGGCTGTTGCTGTTCGCTTTGTAATCGGAAGAAACTGCCAGTTAAAGTATGGTGCAAGGCTTTTGAATTCTGTCCTCGGCGACAATTCAACTGTTTCCTGCTGTGAGCTTCTCAACAACTTGATTTTCCCATTCCATGAACAGCATCACAATTCTTCCTTCCTCATTGCTTCTACGATAATGGGACAGTCCAACATTGCAAGTGCCGCAACCATCGGTTCAAACCACAATTCAAGAAGTCCTGATTGCGAAATGATTGCAGGCCGCGGTTTCTGGCCGGGTCTTTGCTCTGACTTCAAGTTTGACAGTCGTTTTGCTTCTTTTGTCCTTGCATCTAAAGGAACATACAAAAATGAAGTGAACATTACATATCCTTTCTCAATGATTGCACCTAGCATTGAAGACAATACAATTCATATTATTCCTGCCTATTGGTTTCTATACAATATGTTTGCCATTGTTCGCAACAAGTACAAGTTCAAGGCTCGTGACAAGAGGTTCAAGATTGTACAGCATATTGAAACTAATCCTCTGGCTCCAGACACCATTCAGGAAATTGTTTCGTCAATTGAACGCCTCATAGAACTTACGGGAAGATACCTTAAGATGCCTAAGGAAGAGTGCCTCAAATATACAAAATTCATGCCTTCAGACGATTTCCTTAATTCCTACAGAAAAAAGATTTCTGACTGCAAGGCAGAAGATGTGTATGTTGTTGCAAAGGATTTCCTTCACAATGGATATGAAGCAAAGTTCCTCCTTGTTGATGACCGTTGCCAGAAAAAATACGGGGCTCTCATATACAAGCCGTCACAGGCTTACAGGGAATACAGGAGAATCCTTAAATATTTTGCTGCCGAAAGCCTCATGAATTATGTTCTGAGGAATAATCGCGAAAGCCTTACCCTCGAAGACATTTCACGCATAAAGGATATTCCTCTCTACACTGAATGGATGAATGTGGGTGGACAGGTAATGCCAAATGCAAAGGTTCAGGAACTGTTCTTCAGGATAAAACAGGGCGAATTCCAGAACTGGGAACAGGTTCATAAATTCTATGATGAATGCGAGGCAAATTATGTTGAGTACAAGGCCCGCTATTCCCTTTACATTATTGAATGGCTTTATTCAAAATCCATCGAATACTTTACTAAAACGGATTTTGACAAATTCCTTACGGATGTTGCCTTTGTCTCAGTCAACATGCTTGAATCTTCAATTCAGGTTCGCGAAAAGGATTTTACTGATTATTTCCGTTCCGTTACTTACAGAAATGAAGCTGAAAAAGAAGCTGTCCTTGGAACAATTGATGAAGACGGATTCCTTAAAAAGTTGCGTAATGCAACGGATGAATTTGAGGCAAACCTTCAGAAGCTTTTCAAATGCCTGAGAACCTAGTCAGCCCATTATAATTTTGTTGACTTTTATCGGGTTTGAGTGTAAAGTTACATATATGAAATTTACAGCACTACTTCTACTATTGTTTACTTCTCTCGTGAATGCCGCAAGGTAGCAAGTGACTGTATATTATCAATGTAAATTACAGACCTGTTGCTCGACGGCATCAGGTCTTTTTTATTTTCAAGGAGTTTAAAAATGAGCGTAATGAATCCTGGCACAAAGTATGGTCGTGTTGGCGACATTGAAATGAAGAATCGCAGATGGCCTTCAGCAAAAATTACAAAGGCACCTGTATGGTGTTCAGTTGACCTTCGCGATGGAAACCAGGCCCTGGTAAATCCCATGGGCGTTGATACAAAACTTGCTTTCTTTGATCTCCTTGTTAAAGTTGGCTTTAAGGAAATTGAAGTGGGGTTCCCTGCTGCAAGCGATACAGAATTTGAATTCATGCGCAGGCTTATTGAAGAAAAACGCATTCCTGAAGATGTAACTGTTCAGGTTTTGTGCCAGGCCCGTGAAGCTCTCGTAAAGAAAACCCTCGAAGCAATCAAGGGTGCTCCTCACGCAATCTTCCACCTTTACAATTCAACAAGCCCAGCCCAGAGAAAATATACTTTCAATAAGTCAAAGGAAGAAATCAAGCAGATTGCCATCGAAGGAATCAAGTGCATCAAGTCTTGCCTTACAGACGAAGAACGCAAGAACATCCGCATTGAATATTCTCCTGAAAGTTTTTCTCATACAGAAATCGACTATGCTGTTGAAGTTTGTGATGCAGTAATGAAGGAATGGGGTGCAACAAAAGACAACAAGATTATCTTTAACCTTCCTACAACTGTAGAATGCTATACTCCAAATGTTTATGCAGATGCCATCGAATATTTTGCAGACCACATTTCAGACCGTGAAGCTGTAATCATTTCCACACACTGTCACAATGACCGCGGTACAGGCGTTGCTTCTGCAGAACTTGCCTTGCTTGCTGGTGCCGACAGAACAGAAGGCTGTCTTTTTGGAAACGGTGAACGCACAGGAAACCTTGACATTGTAAATGTTGCCCTCAATATGTATGCACAGGGAATTGACCCTGAACTTGATTTCCGTGACATTCAGGGAATCGGCGAAAAATATACTGAATATACTGGAATGGAAATTTTCCCTCGTACACCTTATGTCGGTGAACTTGTATTTACAGCATTCTCTGGAAGCCATCAGGATGCTATCCGCAAGGGAATGGCAGCACGCACAAAGATGGAAAAAAATGCTTTGTGGGATGTTCCTTACCTCTACATTGATCCACATGATATTGGCCGTCAGTATGAAGGTATAATCCGCATCAACAGCCAGTCAGGAAAGGGTGGTGCAGCATATATCCTTGAAAACGACTACGGCCTTATTCTTCCTAAGGCAATGCATCCAGCCCTTGGAAAAGTTGTCCAGGCAGAAGCAGATAGGGCTCAGCGTGAACTTCAGACAAAGGAAATATACGACATCTTTGAAAAGCAGTGGTTTGGAAAGAAGGACAACATTCAGATCCTTGACCTTTCAGAAACTCATGTGGAATCAAAGAAGGATGACGAAGATCTTGAAACAACCCTTTGCCGCGGTGTAATAGTATGGAAGGGACAGCAGTTCATCATCGGTGAAAAAGGAAATGGACCTCTTGATGCCTTTGCTGCAGCTCTCGGTTCAACTCCAGCCCCAAAGTTCAGCGTTACTGCTTTCCACGAACACAGCATCGGAACTGGAACAAATACAAGTGCCATTGCCTATGTTCAGCTCACCTGTGAAGACGGCAATGAATACTGGGGTGTCGGTAAGTCAACAAGCGTTGGTCGTGCCGGTATTGCTGCCATTGTTTCTGCTTTGAATCAGATTTAATCTTCATAAAATGCAGGGGGACTTCAAAAGTCCCTCTTTTTTTACTATAATAATAGAGTTATGTTGTTTTATCTGGCGTACAAGAATATTGTTTCTCGTAAAAGTTCTTTTGTCATTATTCTCTTTATTGCCTTTGCCATTTCACTGATGGTTCTTGTAAATTCCATTTTTGACAGTACTGAAAACGGAATTGAAAGCGTCTATTCAAGAAGTTTTACAGGAGACATTGTAATTCGGCCTGCTGCAAAAATGCCTTTGAGCCTTTTTGGGGATGAAACTCCAATAACTGGAAAGCTTACAGAGATTCCCCGCCTGATTCCCTATGCTGATATTGTAGAACATGTAAAGGAAAATGCTCGTGTTTCCTCTTTTGTTCCGCAAATTTCAGGACGCATCATTGTTGAAAGTGACAGCAGTGACAAAAATATGGAAACTCTTTTCGGTGTAAACGCTGATGAATATTTTAAGGTTATGACTTCAATTAAGATTCTTGAAGGAAAGCCTTATGGCGCTGGGGAAAGAGGTTCTGCAGTTTCAAAAAATGTTGCTGAACGGTACGGTGTCAAATTAGGTGATGAAATCCAGTTTCTTGTGGAAGATAAAATGAGCCTTAGAATTCGTGCTGCAAAAATTTCCTGCATTTACGAATATGAAATCAAGAATGAAACTCTAGATAATATAATTCTAGTGGATCCTTTTACAATGCGTTCACTCCTTGATATGACGGATACATCCCAGAACATTGATATTGATGAAAACAGTCAGGATCTCCTTGGTGATGATGACCTTGATTCAATGTTTGAGGATGCCGAGGATTTTTCTGCCGAAAGTGTCATTGTAGAGGATAAAAAAGATGCTGTTGAAGCAAATGATGCTTTCATGGATGAAAGCGAAAGCACGGCCTGGAATTTCATAATCATTCAGATTAAAGACAGAAAAGAAATAAAGAAAGCTGTTTCCGAATTAAACCTTCATTTCAAAAAATCCTGCTGGCCAGTTGAGGCTGTCACCTGGAGAAGTGCAGCGGGAAGTACAGCCATGTACCTTTTCTGGATCAGGTTAATATTCAATGTTGGTGTAATAATTGTTTTGATTGCTGGTTTCATTATCATTAATAATACTCTTGTTGTGAATGTCCTCAATAGAACGCAGGAAATAGGCACTTTGCGTGCAGAAGGTGCTTCGAGGAAATTCGTATCTTCAGAATGCATGGTTGAAACTTTTATCCTTACGATTACAGCTGGGGTTGTAGGTTGTATCATTGGTTCAATTGGAAGTTCACTTATTTCTTCTTTTCATATAAACCTTGATAATTCATTCCTCATTCAGTTGTTCGGAAATGAAACCCTTGAATTTTCAGTTTCCTTCAAGATCATTGTTGAGTCGATGATTCTTTCTGTGATATTGGGGGTTGTCGGATGGGTATATCCTGTACATACTGCCCTTAAAGTAAGTCCTGTAAGGGCAATGCAGGGAGGTAACTGATGTATTATTTCAAGATTTCTTCTCGTTCACTCCTATCAAAGTGGCGTCAGTATGTTTCCCTGTTTCTTGTAAGCATGTTTGGCGTTGCAATTTCCCTTTTCCTCATGTTTGTTGTAAAGGGAATGCTTTCTTCAATGGCGACAAAGGCAAAAATGTATTATGGCGGCGACATGCAGATTTTGGGAGGATATGATTATATTGAATATTATCATGCTTCTAAGTATGTTGAAAAAGTTAAGTCTGTTCTGCCTGAAAATGCTATTGTTTCAAAACGACTTAGTGCAAGGGCCAAGAATTCTTTTTTGCTCTATGAGGGCACAGAAGCCAGGTTTCGGCAGGTTATTGGAATTGAATTTGATAAGGAACAGTCTCTTTTTGAAAACTATAATTTTGTTGAAGGGTCTGCATCCTTGCTTTCGGGGAAATATGACATACTGCTGTCGGAACCTATAGCAAAAATGCTTTCTGTTCATGCAGGAGATCAGATTACCTTTGTCGATAATCGTTCTGGTCCTGTTGATACTGTTCCATTTGTAGTTAAGGGAATTTTCAGAGATTCAAGCATTTTCGGTATGTATACCGTGTATTTCAACATCGATTATGTTGTTGAATTTGTAAATGAGGAAGCTGATTACGCCAATAGGATCTGCGTCTATTTTCCAGACGGATCGTATTCTAAAAAAATGCTTTCTAAATACCATAAGGCCTTAAGTACTGTTCTCAATATGTATCCACTTGTTGAAACAAAGGAAGATTTTTACGACGTGTTGTACGGCCCTGGATTTACAGAAGAAACATATTGCCTTGTGAGCATAGAATCTTCCATGGAAGAACTTCAGCTTATCATAGATGCAATGAATTGGGTTTCCATGCTTGTTGTTGCAACCCTAATTGTCATCATTATTGTTGGTGTTTCAAGCACATACAGGGTCCTTGTCCTTAAAAGGATAAATGAAATCGGCATTTACAAGGCAATAGGAATGAATCGCTTCAAGATATACAGAATATTGCTTTCTGAAGCTTCGTGTCTGATGGCCTGTGGTTGTATTGCGGGGTTTGTCTTTAGTCTTATCCTGTCAGGAATTATCAGGTGCATAAACCTTTCGTTTATTCCCGCATTTGATGTTTTCCTTGCAAATGGAGTAATAATACCAAGATTAGAGTTTTCTAATATAGTGGTAGTTTTACTGTTTGTCTTTGTAACTACATTGTCCGCTGTTGTTTTATCAATTAGAAAAGCAGTTGAAATTACACCTGTTCAGGCTTTAGCGACAACAGAATAGTACTGCTTGGGAGAAAATGTTATGAAAAAGATTGTTTTATTTACTATTGCAGCAATAAGTTCAGTATTTGCTTTTGCTAAATCCAATGAAGAACTTCTTAAGAGTGCAGAAGAACAGACAGCATTTTACGGAAGGGATTTCAAGGCAAATTATTCCATTGTTCAGGAAAAGCCTGGTCAGGGAAAGAGCAACACTGAAGCCATCATGTATCGTCGAGACGATGAATCTAAATGGGTTATTCTTGTTCAGGGGCCTGAAAAGGAAAGGGGCAAGGGATACCTTCAGTTTGACAATACAATCTGGTTTTTTGATCCTGTAGACAGACGCTTTACTTTTACAAGTGCAAAGGACAAGTTCCAGGGCTCCAATGCAAATAACTCGGATTTTACACCTCAGCATTATTACCGCGACTACAAAATTGAAGCAGTTGAAAAAGTTATGCTTGGTAAGTTTGACTGCACTTTATTTACATTAAAGGCAAAAACTGATAATGTTGATTATCCAATGCTTAAAATCTGGGTAACAGATGATGGCCTTGTGCGCAAAAAGGAAGACTACAGTCTTTCCGGACAGCTTTTGAGAACGACTGCAGTTCCTTCATATCAGAAAGTTATGGAAAAAGGAAAGGAAATCAATGTTCCTTCCAAAATGCTAATTACAGATAATCTTCGAGGAAAGAAAATCGGTGATAAGGTGAAGTATGAAAGAACTCAGGTAACGGTAACAAATGTTTCCTTCGCACCACAGGCAGCTACTGTATACACCAAACAGTATCTGGAAATGATGAGTGCAAAATGAAAAAAAATTTTCTGTTAGTTATATTTTTAGTAGGTTCCCTGGTATTCGCTCAGGATATTGACGATGATTTTGATGCAATATTTGAAAATGCCGGGGATATAACTGCAGAAGAAAATGATAAGATAAATTCCCCAAGACCTATTACAGGAAATGTTTTTCCCAATTCTTCAATCTTTAAGTTTTACGGTCACAATAAAAGCGAAATGGGGCTTATCTACGGTCATAGATTTGGAGACCTTGAAGAAAAATATTTTGATAAAGGTAAAATTGAAGTAAGGGAAGGCGAATTTTATCGAGAAAACTGGGGTGCAGGTTATTTCGACTTTGAGAACCATATTTCTTTTGTTGCAAGGCCTGATGACTCTTTTGCAATTCATGGAAACCTTTGTACAACTTTCTTTCCTATAAAATGGGTCAACGATCAGAAAAGCACCTTGTATTTTGATTATATGGCAGGACATAACTGCATAGTTTCAGCCGGTAAAAAGACTCTCAATTGGGGCTATGTAAGAATTTTCAATAATGTAACGGATTATTCTCAGGAAGAACGCCTTACTACTAATATTGTTGCGGATAGTGAATCAAGCATCATCGGTTCCCTTACTTTTCCTTTGTCTTTCATGACAGCTACAGGCGTTATCCTCTATAACTTTAAAAACGGCGTCGAATTCAGCAAGGATGATCCTCCAAAACTTGACGAACTTTCCTATGCCGGTTCCCTTGAATTTTCTTTCCTTCAGGCATCATTGAATTTATATTTTCGTCGCACAGCAAGGGATGTTAGTTCCATAAATGCTGAAAATGAAACTCCTTATGGAATAAACAATGTAATTGGTATCGAGGTAAAAAGAACAGTTTTCGGTTTTGACAGCTATGTCCAGAATACTTTCCGTTTCAGCAGTCCTGAAAATCTAAAATCCATTACTTCTATTAACTCAAAGTCTGAAGTTATAACCTTTGGTACTTACAGATTGTGGGAAAGATGGGGATTCAATGCAGAATTCCAGAATTTTTATTCAATTGAGGAAAAAAGCAATTCTCAGCGTATTGCCCTTGATCTTGGCGTTAGAAAAGTTGGTCCTAAAAAAGACCTTAAACTTATCCTTCAGTGGAGGCACGACACCAATAATTTTTCTTCTGACGGAGAATTCCTTGATAACAGCTGGGTTAAGTTAGGACTTGTTAAATCAAACTTCTTTAAGCATTTGGATTGGGTAAATGGAGTGCAGGTACACTATAGGTTGAAAGATGAACCCGGAGTATATCAGGCAAGACTTGCTTCTTATTTTACACTCGACATTGATTATTAAAGTAAAAAAATGTTGCAAGAGTAAAAAAAAGCCACAATGATTTTTTCACTGTGGCTATTTTTTATGCCGAAAGGATTTTTCCGTCGGCGATTTTAATTACATGGTCTGACATTTGAACAATCTTTGAATCGTGGGTAGAGAATACAAAGGTTGTCTCAAGGTCCTTATTGAGCTTCTTCATCAGTTCAAGAATCTGATCGCCATTTTTAGAGTCAAGGTTTGCTGTAGGTTCATCAGCAAGAATTACAGGTGCTTTTGTTACGAGGGCACGCGCAATGGCTACACGCTGTCTCTGTCCACCGCTTAATTCTGAAGGTTTGTGGGTTTTCCATGCGGAAAGTCCAACTGTATCTACAAGGAAGTCAATCCATTCGGAAAGTTCCTTTTTGTTCATTGTTTCTGATGCGATGGTTGAACCCAAGGTGAGCGGAAGTTCAATGTTTTCTCGGACATTGAGTACAGGAATGAGGTTGAAAGTCTGGAAAATGAATCCAAGATTCTGGCGGCGGAGTACTGTAAGTTCATTGTCAAGTTTTACGCCAAGTTTCGTGTTGATTGAAAGTTTTGTATCCTTGTAGATGTCCTTTCCGTTAAGCAAAAGTGTTCCGGATGTTGGAATGTCAATAAGCCCAATCATGTTGAGTAGGGTAGATTTGCCTGACCCTGAAGGTCCTGAAATTGCTGCAAACTCTCCCTTTTCAATCTTAAATGATGCTTCATCAACAGCTTTAACAACAACTTTATCCATCTGATAGTTTTTGCAGATGTTCTTCAATTCAATCAAACTCATTCTTTCATTTTAGTTAATCATTGAAAAAAAAGCAATAAAACTATAAAATACGAAAGCTTATATTTGTAATTTTAACTTTTAGGGGATGTATATGTCTGAAGTAAGAGTTCGTTATTTCAGCTTGCTCCGACATCCTTGTCTCCGCAAGCTGGTCAGTTTCTGCTTCGCATAAACTGACGGGATTGCCTTGCTAAACTGTTAGACGCGACCTCCTGTCGCTACGGCGATGGTCTGGTTTTGTTTATATATTTTTGTAATTTTAATTTTTAGGGGATTTATATGTCTGATGTAAGAGTTCGTTATGCTCCATCGCCGACAGGTATGCAGCACATTGGTGGTGTGCGCACTGCGCTTTTTAATTATCTTTATGCCCGTTCACAGGGGGGAAAATTCATTCTTCGTCTTGAAGATACAGACCGTACTCGTTTTGATGAAAAATATGTTCAGAACCTTTATGACACAATGGACTGGCTTGGAATCGATTGGGATGAAGGCGGTTCAAAGGGCGGTGAATACGGTCCTTATGTTCAGTCGGAAAGATTTGAACTTTACAAGAAGTATGCAATGCAGCTCATCGAAAACGGCGAAGCTTACTACTGTTTCTGTGATGCAGAACGCCTTGAAAGAATCCGCAAGATTCAGACAGAAAACAAAATGGCTCCAGGTTATGACAGGAACTGCCGTCACCTTACTCCAGAAGAAGTAAAGGCAAACCTTGATGCCGGAAAGCCTTATGTTATCCGTCTTAAGGTACCTCTTGAAGGAAAGACAAAGTTTTCAGACCATCTCCTTGGTGACATCGAATGGAACAATGAGGACATTTCTCCGGATCCTGTTCTCCTTAAGAGCGACGGATTCCCAACATATCACCTTGCAAACATCGTTGACGATCACCTCATGAAGGTTTCTCATGTTATGCGTGCACAGGAATGGATTCCATCTACTCCATTGCATGTTCAGATGTACCGTTCTTTCGGATGGGAACACCCTGAATTCTGCCACCTTCCAATGGTAAACGGAAGCGACGGAAAGAAACTTTCAAAGCGCCACGGTTCAACTTCATTGAATGAATTCCGTGCCCGCGGATACCTTCCACAGGCAATCGTGAATTATGTTGCTCTCCTTGGCTGTTCTTACGATGACGGTCGCGACATGTATACACTTGAAGAACTTGGTCAGAAGTTCCGTCTTGAACACCTTAACAAGGCTCCTGCTGTTTTCGACTACAAGAAGCTTGAATGGTACAACGGCCAGTACATCCGTACCCTTACAGACGAAGAACTCTACAAGTGGGTCCTTCCATTCATTACAGGTACAGGTGATGCTACTCTTGAAATCAATCCTGACAATCCACAGCCAAAGCCAAAGGTTGGTCCGGAGTTCTCTGGCGTTTCCCTTGGTGCAGACGGTGAACCTGTTTGTGTTGATGCTTCAATGAACATGTCATCTGCAGATGTAAAGAAGCAGCTTATGGCTTTGATGCCTCTCATTAAGGAAAGACTCCACTTCCTTTCTGATGCAGCAGAAATGGTTCACTTTCTCTTTACAGAACCAGCTGTTCCTGCAAAGGAAAACATCATTCCAAAGAAGCTTGATGAAGCAAAGACAAAGGAAGTTCTTGTGAATGCCAAGGATTATGTTGCAGAAATCTTCGGCAAGTCTCATGAAGAAGCAGAAGAACTTGCAAAAAAATATGCCGAAGAACTTGGAATCAAGCTTGGCGACTTCATGATGCCTGTCCGCATGGCTGTTACAGGATCAAAGGTTTCGCCACCACTTATCGGTTCTATCTGGATCCTTGGAAAGGAAAGAGCTGTTGCCCGTGTTGAAAGAACTCTTGCAACATTCTAAATCCTAAGGAGTTAAATCAAAAAGACCGTCTGAAATTTCAGACGGTCATTTTTTTATGGCTTAAGTTTTTTTAGCAATTGTTCAGCCGAAATTTACTGGTTTTCAACCATTGCTTTTCTGCAGAGTGGAATCAACATTCCGCCGGCTGCATTGCCTAATGTCATAACGAGAAGGTACCCAAAGCTTTTTACTGTCCATGCATCAGCGAGACTGAAGTAGAACATGTTTGCAATGCAGTGTTCAAATCCACTCAAAATGAATGCCATTACAGGGAGGAAGATTGCAAGGCACTTTCCTGTTTCGTGATTGATTTTCTTGTACCCGTCTGCAGCAATGAACATGAGCATACCGCAGAAGATTGCAAGTACAAAAAGGCTTACAAGGTTGTCGTTCATCTTTACTTCACACATGGAAGCTGCTTTGCTTGCTATACCTGCTATGCGTGTAAAGAGAAGAAGTCTTGCAAATACGAAAGTTCCGATTAAATTACCAAGCCAGATGAGGGCAACTTCCCCAATGTATTCAGGCTTGTTTTCAACAATATATCCAACTTTACCTGTGTAAAGATAGAATCCGAAAGTAAGGATTGTGAAAAGTCCAGTTCCGAAAAGGAAAGCACCTACAACTTTGCTTTCACAGCTTAAAAACACAGCACCACCGATTCCGATGGCAATACCAGTCAAAAATGCACGAACCAAAATGTTAATGATGTTCTTCATAATGGCACTATTATATAGACATCAATATAAAAATTCAATTTTAGCGCCGTACTATAAAAAAGGGAAAAAGATATTTATAATATTGAATAAACGAGGAATTAGCGGTATATTTATGCAAAATAACGCAAAAGGAGTGTATATTTATGCATTTTATTGACGGTGGAGTTTGTGCTCCAAAAGGATTTACAGCAAACGGAATTCACTGCGGTCTCAAGGCATCAAGAAAGACAAATGATACTGCCCTTGTTTACAGTGAAGTTATGTGCAACGCAGCAGGAATTTTTACAAGCAACCGCGTTAAGGCAGAATGCGTTAAGCTTACAATGAAGAACATTGCAGGCGGAAAGATGCAGGCTGCAATCTGCAATGTATGTTTTGCAAATGCATGTACTGGTGAAGAAGGCTATAAAAATGCACTCCGTATGGCCGACTTTACTGCCAAAGGTCTTGGCATTGCTCCTGAAAATGTAATTGTTACTTCAACAGGAATCATTGGTCAGCATGTTCCTGTTGAAAAGATTGAAGAAAATTTCGACAGACTTAAGGCTGGACTTTCAGTAGAAGGTCACAAAGAAGCAAGAACTGCCATCATGACAACTGATACTCACTACAAGGAATGTGCAGTTGAAACAGAAATCGGCGGAAAGACAATTCATATTGGTGCCATGTGCAAGGGAAGCGGTATGATTCACATTAACATGGGAACAATGCTTTCATTTGTAACAACCGACTGTGCAATTTCTTCTGCAATGCTGAACAAGGCCCTTAAGGAAACTGTAAAGGGGACTTATAATTGTGTTTCTGTTGACGGAGACATGTCTACAAACGATACCCTTACAATCATGGCTAACGGTCTTGCTGGAAATGCAGAAATCGTTTCTGAAGGCCCGGACTTTGATGCATTCCTCAAGGCATTGAATGTGCTCAACACACAGATGGCAATGAAGATTGCTGCCGACGGTGAAGGTGCAAGTCATCTTGTTGAATGTACTGTAAAGGGAGCAAAGAATGTTGAAACAGCCCGTGGTCTTGCAAAGTTTGTAATAAAGTCTAATCTCGTTAAGGCTGCCATGTTCGGTCGCGATGCAAACTGCGGAAGAATCATGTGTGCCATGGGATACAGCGGATATGAATTCGATCCTGACAAGACTTGCGTTTACTTCTCAAGCAGAAAGGGATCAATGAGATATTTTGAAACTCCAGAAGAAGAAAAGTATCAGGTTTATGGCTGCGATAAATGCGGCGGAAAGATAGAAGTTGTTCATAACGGTGTTGGGCTTTCCTTTGACGAAGAGAAGGCAACTGCAATTCTTGCTGAAGAAGCTGTGGAAATTGAAGTTGTGCTTCAGGACGGCAATGCAGAAGGAACTGCGTGGGGATGTGACCTTACATACGATTATGTAAAAATCAACGGAGATTACAGAAGCTAGAAAATTGCTTTATATTTTCAATTCAGAATTATAAATTATGAATTATGAATTGTTTTTGAAGGAGATAAAAAAATGGCAGATGAAAATACAGTCAATAAAATAAACTCAAGGCTGGATAGTGAAACCTGGTCAAGCGTTCTTGTTCAGGCCTTGCCTTATTTCAAGCATTGGGTAGGAAAAACTGTAGTAGTTAAGTACGGCGGGAATGCCATGCTCAATGAAGATCTGAAACGCTATGTAATGGAAGACATCGTCCTTCTCAATACAATCGGCATCAAGGTTGTTCTTGTTCACGGTGGCGGACCTGAAATCAATGCCATGCTTGAAAAAGTTGGAAAGGAATCCAAGTTCATCAATGGGCTTCGCTATACAGATGAAGAAACCATGGAAATCGTTCAGATGGTTCTTGCCGGAAAACTCAACAAGGGTATTGTTGGCATGCTGGTACAGCAGGGCGGTAAGGCTGTTGGCCTTAGCGGAACTGACGGCGGACTCATTCGCGCAAAGAAACTTGATAAAGGGGACGGCGTTGACTATGGCTTTGTCGGTGAAGTAACACAGGTAAATCCTGAAATCATCAACAGCCTCCTTAACGAAGGTGCAATTCCAGTTGTATCAACAATTGCATTGAGCGAAACAGAAGAAAATGTAAGGTACAACATCAATGCTGATACTGCAGCTGCTAAAATCGCCATTGCCCTTGAAGCAGAAAAGTTTGTTCAGCTTACAAATGTTGCCGGGGTATTGAGGGATATGAATGATCCGACAAGCCTTATTCAGCGCATTCATTTGAATGATGTTCAGAAGTACTTTGATGACGGCATCATTTCTGGCGGTATGATTCCAAAGATTGAATGCTGTCTTTTGGCCCGTAACGGCGGTGTTCCAAGGACTCACATCATAGATGGCCGTGTTCCACATTCATTGCTCATAGAAATGTTCAGTGACCGTGGTATCGGTACAATGATTTACTGAAAAAAATCCATCCATGGATTTTTTTCAGTGACGAGCATCAATTCAGTTGCGTCCGCGCCTGTTTTTGCGTTGCAAAAAACATTGATGCTCGCGGTATTTTATAGCTGAAACTAATGACGCGCCGTCCTTGGCGCTGTAATGAAGTTTTCGTTAACGAGCATCAATTCAGTCGCGTCTGCGCCTGTTTTTACGTTGCAAAAAACATTGATGCTCGCGGTTTTTGTAGCTGAAACTAATGACGCGCCGTCCTTGGCGCTATGAAAGGGAATTATTATGGGAAACAAACAGATATTGAATAACTACGGATCCTTTGATGTTACTTTTGTTAAAGGTCAGGGATCAATTCTTACGGATGTTAACGGGAAAAAATATGTAGACTTTCTTGCAGGCATTGCAGTCAACTGTCTTGGTCACAATTACAAGCCTCTTGTGAAGGCTGTTGCAAAACAGGCAAAAAAGCAGATTCATATCTGCAATTACTTCACAAGCGACATTGGCAATGAATATGCAGCAAAACTTTTGAAGGCTACAGGTTTTGAAGGAGTTTTCTTTGGAAACAGCGGAGCCGAAGCCAACGAATGTGCCATAAAGCTTGCAAGAAAATACGGCTGGCTCAATGGCGGCGAAAAGAGAAGGACTATCATTACGCTCAAGAAGTCTTTCCACGGTAGACCTCTTACAACTCTTACTGCTACAGGACAGGAAAAATTCCATCCTGAATGCTTTGGTCCTTATGTAGAAGGTTTCAAATATCTTGAACCAAATGATTGGGATGGGTTGAAAACAGCATTTGATGATACAGTTGCTGCCGTCATGTTTGAACCTGTTCAGTGTGAAGGCGGTGTTCTTCCTTTGGATAAGGAATGGGCAAAGGCCTGTGCAAAGGCAGCCCGTGATGCAGGTGCCATCGTAATCTGTGATGAAGTTCAGACTGGAATGGGAAGATGCGGATCCCTTCTTTGTTCAGACCTTTATGGAGTTGAACCTGAAGTTGTAACTCTTGCTAAGGCAATCGCCGGCGGAATCCCTATGGGAGCTTGCATGTGGCGCGGAAAGGGCAATGTTTTTACAGCTGGTGATCATCAGTCTACTTTCGGTGGAAATCCTCTTGCTTGTGCAGGAGCAAATGTTGTTCTTGATGAACTTACAAAGCCAGGCTTTATGGATGCCGTTAATGAAAAGGGAAATTACATTCGTGAAACAATCAAAAGCTGGAATCTTCCATGTGTAGTTGAAGTTCGCGGTATGGGTCTTGTAATCGGTGTCCAGGTAAAGTCAAATCCTGTTGAATATGAAAAGGCTTGTCTTGCAAAAGGACTTCTTTTCTCAACTGCAGGTGATGATGTTCTCCGCTTTGTTCCTCCTTTGAACATTTCAAAGAAAGAAATTGAGGCAGGCCTTGCAATCCTTAAAGAAGTGCTTTCTGCATAGTCTTGTGCGATAACGCAAGAATTAGTAGAATAAGTCGATGAAGAAAAAAATTACACTTGCTTTGCTGATTCTTGCATCTGCTACAGTTCTTACTGTATTGCTTGCAAAAAGATATATATATAAGGAAGAAGAGACGGTCGTGTCTTCTTCCATTGTTATTCCAAAGACAAATGCCGAATCTCAGACTTCCGTTCAGGATGTTTCTATTGAAGATGATGATTCCGCACTTGTTTCTCTTATTCCCTTGCACAGTAACGAAACTCTTTTGAGTATTGTCAGCATGGATTTTGACGGTGACGGTTATGATGATCAGGTCAATGCCGTAAGAACCATGGATAGTCCCTATATTTCGCTTATTGTGGGGTTGTATATTCAAAAAACTTCTTCCTACGAAAGAAAAGCAGAACTTGCAACTGAAATTATTCAGGCACAAACTTTTTCCTACACTGGAATTGACTTAAGTGGAGACCATCGCAATGCCCTTGTTTATCAGGGGTTTGCAGAAAACGGAGATTCAATTTTAAAGGCATATCATATTTCCAACTGGAACGACAGGTTCAGCATTAGGAAAATTGCAGATCTTCGCGGGGATGGTACTGTTTTCATTCAGCAGATGGACCGCTATGATGCTTATGAACGATCAAAAGCTAATGGGTCCAGTTTTCCTATTTGGGTTTATACTACGGACACTGAAAACGAAAAGAGTACTGACCAGCTTCAAATCGAGTATGAATGGAGCGCAGAAGAATATAAATATGTAAAGACAAAGACACTTCGCGTTGCAGGCAGCCGCATTGCAGCAAAGGAACTGGCAAAGATTCAGGATGGCACTGTAGAAACTTTTGCAAACTTTCTTGAAGGTCTATGGTACATGAATGAAAGTGATGGCAGCGGTGTGCGCTATCTGTTTTTCAACTATAACTCAAAGGAAATTATTTTCTTTAAGGATGATACGGAAGAAGTCTACATTTGGGCCCACAGCAATATCCGAAGAAACGGCATGTATCTTTCTACAATCAACCAGGAAATTGAAAACTTAAAGCGTCGTGTAGACATTTCCCTTAAATCCACTGAAGAAATACACATCCGCATTCAGGATGATGTCCGCATGAGAATCAGTGAAAGTACTGTATGGGACGGTGACTACAAAAAGACTAAACAAAATCTCTTTAAGTCAAAACTTAAATCCAAGAAATCAAATAATGACATTGCTCTTGAATTGGAAAAAGGCAAATCTTGGAAAACTTCAGAAGGTTATCTTGTAAAGTTTGCTTCCGGAAAATATTCTGTGACAGGCGACAATGTTTCTGATGAAGGAAGCTGTTTCTGGAATGAAAACAGGGAAGACATTATGATTCAGTTCCGTTCCGTAAAAACTGAAGGCTCTTTTTTTAGTGGACATTATAAAGTTGTTGTAGAGGAAACACAGGATAAGGGAAAAACTTATTCCCTTCAGCCTCTTAAAGTTTATGCTGACGGAATGATTCCTCTTGATCAGAGAGCGGTAGTCCTAACTGCAGCTGCTGATAAAACTGATTAGTTTTTGATTCTTTTTATATTTTCAAATAATACAGTGCCGTCTGAAAGTTTACCTTCGATGAAAAAGGTAATGCAGGCGGCCTTGCTGTCTTCTGGGACCTGATCGAAATCAAATGTCAGGATTTTCTCTTCCTTTCCTTCAATGTAATAAATTTCTGATTCCGAAAGAATTTCAAATTCTTCGTTTTCTACTTGAACCTTGATGTTTATATCGGAGTCCAGCTGGTTAGATATTTTTGCTTCTAGAGTGTTTAATGCGGACTGATATTCGTTTCCATATATTTCGAGTCTAAACAAATAAAGGGAGACTTCAGAGTCGTTTGAAAAAGTCAGTTCATAGCTGTTTTCTTCAATGCTTAAATCAAGGGTTTCTGTTTTTTCAATTCCAAGACTTTTGCATCCAATGAAAAGAAAACTAAAAAGAAAAGGCATTAAAGATTTTTGAAAATTTTTAATCATAATCCTAAGGTAAGAATTTATGATAAATTTTTCAAGTTTTAATGCCTTTTTTAATGGTTAAAAAATATTATTCATACATCCCGTTAAGAAGGCGATAAATCATGTTAACCTTTTCTTTCTGAACTTCATCAAGGTTTTTGTTTTCTGCATCGTCAATTAGTTTTTCAAGTGATGCTATGCTTTCATTTATGGCCGTTGCGAAACCTCTTGATACTTTGAACCAGTAAGTTCCCTTTCCGTCTGTAAAAAGACAGATGAAACCGTGCTCTTTAGAAGCACTCTTGGCAACTGTAACACGCATGATGAACTCAACATTCTTTATGAGTTCAAGAATTGAACCTTCTTCGTGAATATTTATGTTCATCTTTCTAGGCCAAGACTTTTCGTCAATTGGTTCAAGATTCAATGTTTTGGCAGCCTTCATGATGATTTCCATTTTCTCGCCGTCAAGAAGCTTGTAGCCGCCTTTCATTAGGATTGTACCCTTCATGCCTGCGATTTGGGCAAGAAGGTTTTCGTTCCTTTCCATGATGATGGCTGGCTTGAATTCTGCCCAAGGAAGCAAAACTGTTTTCTTTCCTTTGATTTTCTTGAATTCAAACTGTGTTCCGCCAAGGAAAATGGCATTTTCTGAGTCCATTTCCTTCTTTGCTTTCTTGTCCTTTTTGCCTTTCTTTGCTTCCTTTTCGCTTTCTTCGCGGAAAGTAGTACCAGAATATTCAAGGTTTCCAGTAAGGCTCTTTCCCTTGTTGCCGCGTACCTTTGCAAGTTCGTGTTCAAGATTAGGGTCTATCTGTTCCATAAGTTTCTTTGTAAGTGGAGAAACACTCATGGCAAACATGCGGCTTGTGCGAACAATTTCACCTGCAACAATATAGAGGGGGAATGTCTTGAACATTGAAGAGCCGGGATGAATGGAAATGTGGTCCTGGGTAAGGCTCCTGTAGTTTTCACGGCCTTCGCGAACACATACAAACTGAATCATTCCGCTTGCAATGCAGCAAAGGTAGTTGTCCATGCTTCCACCGCCAGTAATAGGCATCTGAAGCCTTTTTGAAATGATTTCTTCAAGCTGTTCCTTGATGTTTACTATTTCTGCCATTACACGCTCGTCAAGGTAACTCCTCTTGCAGAATTTTTCCTTGTTTGGCTGATCCATGTATGTACGGAAAAGTTTTACATAGGTTACAAAGTCACCCTGGATGTCCCTGAAAGAGTGGTGTGCCATTCTTGCATCCATTTCTTCACCGACTGGAAGAACAAATGGAGACTGAGTGCTTAGGAATGCGGCTGCAATGATTACATCTTCCAGAACATCTGGATACCTCATGATGCTTTCTACGAGTATTTTTGATACTCGTGGTTCCAATGGAAATTCAACCATGAGTTTTCCTGTTGGTGACAATGTTCCGTCGCTCTCAAGGGCGTGAAGCATGTTCAGTGTGTTTATAGCACCGATGATACCTTCTCGACCTGGTGGTGAAATAAAGTCAAACTTTTCAAAATCTGTAATTCCAAGTTCTGCCATACGGAGTACAACTTCGCTAAGGTCAGTTCTATAGATTTCTTCCGTTGTATATTCCTGCCGGCTGTCAAAATCCTCGCGACTGTAAAGTCTGTAGCAGGTGCCTTCGCAAGTTCGTCCTGCACGGCCTCTTCTCTGGTTGCAGCTGGCACGGCTAACAGGGGTTTCATTGAGGCTTGAAGTAAAGGTTCTTGGACTATAGAAGTTCAGTTTTGCAAGACCGCTGTCTATGACCGTTGTTATTCCATTTATAGTAACAGAAGTTTCCGCAATGTTTGTGCTAAGCACAACCTTTTTCTTTCCGAAAGGTGCACTGTCAAAAACTTTTTCCTGTTCCTCTTTTGGGAGCCTTCCATATAAAGGTACTATATGAATTTTGCTTCTGAATGTACTGTTGTAAAGGCGTTCCATGCAGTCCTTGATGATTTTTTCACCAGGGAGGAAAACAAGAATGTCTCCAGTTCCTTTGTTGTCAAGAACTCTATCAATTGTCTTTTCGATTTTAGAAAGAAGGGCTTCTGTACCTTCGGCTGTAAGGGTTGTTGTATTTAAAGCGGGAGGATCATAAACCATCGTTACAGGGAAAGTCTGTGTATCAATGGTGACTATAGGACAGCCCCCAAAGTAATTGCTGAAACTTTCTGCGTTCATTGTTGCAGAACTTACGATTACCTTAAAGTCGTGACGGACAGCAAGAACTCTTTTCAGAAGACCAAGTACAAAGTCAATGTTAAGGCTTCTTTCGTGGGCTTCATCAACCATGATTACGGAATACTTTGACATGTAAGGGTCAAGCTTCATTTCCTGAAGGAGAATTCCGTCTGTCATTATTTTTATTTTTGTCGTAATGTCTGTCTTGTCTTCGAAGCGCATTTTATATCCGACTAGTCCCGGATACTTTGTCTTGAGCTGTTTTGAAATGAATTCGCTTACGCTTAAGGCTGCTATTCTTCTCGGCTGAGTAACGGCTATAATTCCGCTTTCTGAATATCCTGCTTCGTGAAGGATTACTGGAATTTGTGTTGTTTTTCCGGACCCTGTAGGGCTCTGAACAACTATGACCTGATTGTTCTTTAAGGTTTCAAGAATGCGTTCTTTCTGTGCATAAACTGGAAGCTCCTTGTAGTTTATTGCCATGTATCTTTTCCTTTAATTTTGCTCAATGCTTTTTTTCTTTCTGAAAGATAGTAAGCCCATTTGTCATTGCCTTCTTCTTTCAGTGATTGAATAAGATTGTCGTCAAGTTTTTTTGTGACAAAATCTTTACCGTCTTTAATGTAGGTTGTAATCAATGTTGGTTCGGGTGTGCCGACCATCATTCCGTCGCTTGCTTTTTTTATTTTCACGCTGAAAAGAAAACTGTCGCCCTTAAATTCTTTCCTGGAATCCGGTTTTAAAAAATCAGGATTTCTTCTTTGAGAACTTACAGTGTTTCCTACAGAATAAAAAATGGTTTTCTGTTTGTTATCCGCAGTGTGGATGATTTCCCATTCCTTAGGAACATGAGGATGATTTACCCATAGGATGTCTACTCCGGAATTTATAATTGAATAATAAAAGTTTTTGCTTTTTTCTGCAATGCTAAGCTCATATTCAGGTTCTGATGTGTGTAAAGAAAGAATCAGGACATCACATCCTGAATTGGCTTTTTCATATTTGATTTGTTCAAGAAAATTCTTCCTTGAAGATTCATCTGGCTTAATATAATCAAACCATTGGAATTCTGTGGAAAAATTATGAACTTCCGTAACTGCAGCAAAAAGAATTTTTATTCCGTTTTTTTCTATGACTATAAATTTTACTGGACAGTTTTCAGAATCCTTTAGTCCTGCTGAAAATATTCCTTCTGCTTTTTTTGAATCAAAATACTTTTTTGTTGATTTTATTCCCTTTAGGTGCAAGTCATTTGTATGGTTGTTGGCAAGACTGAATACATTGAATCCACTTGAAATGATTTTTTCTGCATAGTCGCCGTGACAGTTGAAGACTGGGTAGCTTGATTGCGGCAAATCATCATTTACTGGAGATTCAAAGTTTGCAAAGGCAAAGTCTGCTTTTTTTATGATGGGTTCAATGTCTGAAAGTACGGAATCATAATTTCTTTCCGTAATCTCTGTATGTGCCATAATGTCCCCTGCGAAAAGCAGATTCAATTCTCTATTATTTGAAACAGATTGAACCCTGTTGCTTGAACAGGAGAGTAGTATAAGGCATATTCCGATTGAAAAAAAAACTCTCGTTTTCATATTGTCACCGGAATATATTTTAATACCAAAAGCCTTATCCTGCAATCTTCATTGCTTCACTGTAATCGCTGGGTGTCATTCCGGTGTAAGCCTTGAATTCGTGGATGAAATGGCTCTGATCGTAGAATCTGTAGTCGGCGGCAATCTTTGAGAAAGAATTGCTTTCACCCCTGTTGATTTCGCCAAGAACCAGCTGGAACTTGATGATGTTGCAGAATTGTTTTGCACTCAAGCCTGCGTTCATGTCAAAAAGATGGTTGATGTAGCGTGAAGAGTAGCCGGCAAGTTCTTCAAGCTGACTGATTTTTATGAGTCCATTCTTGGAAATGATTATGTCCAGAAGTTGCTTGAAAAGTTCCTTTGTGGAAGATTTTGTTTCGATTGTCTTGAGAAAGTCTGATGCTGAAGCCATTCTCTGTTCAAAAGTAGGCTCCTTTGTAACAAGGGAATAGATTTTCTTAAGGTCTTCTGTTTCTGCAGGAAGAATTTTTCCTGCGTTTGCCTTTATTTCGTCTCCCTTTGAGAATGGGTTTTCACCAGGTTCAAAACGGATTGCAAAATATTCAGTGTCTGGCTTCATTTCAAGGGAAACGGCTTCAACAGTATTGTATACCATGTGGGCTTCAAAGTATTTGCCGCATGCTATTACAAGGTTTGTGCATCCGTCTGGCAAAAAGGTTACATTGTTTGGATTTGACTTGTTCTTGCTTGAGAAACTGTAGAACCAGTATTTTCCCTGTGATTCAACGCAGTCCTGGTAGAAGTTGTCTGTCTTTAATTCAAAGAAAGGCTGAATTGGTTCGAGATAAGTCATGCCGTTTTTCATTCTGTAACCTCCTAAAAAAAGCAAAAAAAAAGGCGCTGGAGACAGTTATATCCTGTGTCCAGCGCCTTTGCTGATGGCTCATTATTGCATAGGGTTTAAAGTATGTCAAGCAGAAGTAAACAGGATTATGTAGAAGCCTGGAGCATGTTTCCATTGCTTTTAAGCTTTTTCATACAATTTTTTTTCTATACTATGATTATTTTGTATGTTATAATATCCCATTATGTTTGAATCGTTTTTGGACTTTATCGTACCATTTTCAGGTGCCATGCTTGGTGCCGTTTCCCAGGGAATTCTATGGGGAATTATGGCTCTTGGAGTATACATTACATTCAAGATTCTTGATTTTGCAGATATGACCGTAGACGGAAGCTTTGCTCTTGGCGGTTGTACCTGCGCCCTCCTTATTGTAAGCGGTGTAAATCCACTCATTGCAGTTCTTGTTGCGACTGTTGCAGGTTCCATTGCCGGTCTTCTTACAGGGGTCCTTACTACAAAACTCAAGATTCCGGGAATTCTTGCAGGTATTCTTGTTCAGCTTGCCTTGTATTCAATTAATCTGCATGTCCTTGGTGGTCCTAATCAGCCTCTTTCCCGTGCAAACAAAACTGTTGTAAACTGGGTGAACAATGCCCTTAATCTAGGTGATGTATTTCCTGTAAGCGCAACATCCATTGCAAGCCTTATAGTCGGAATCATTTATACTGCTGTCATCATTGCCATCCTCTACTGGTTCTTTGGAACTGAAATTGGTAGTGCAATCCGTGCAACAGGAGATAATGGAGCCATGAGCCGTGCCCAGGGAATCAACACTGACAGCATGCAGATTCTTGCCCTCATGATTGCCAACGGTCTTGTTGCCTTGAGCGGTGCTTTGGTAATGCAGCAGCAGAGGTTCGGTGATGTAAGCATGGGTATCGGTACCATTGTCATTGGCCTTGCTTCCATCATCATAGGTGAAGTTATTTTCGGCAAGAGGTTTGGGTTCTGGTGGAGTCTCCTTGGAGTTGTATTTGGTTCCATCATTTACCGTGTAATCATTGCCATTGTCCTTCAGATGGGCATGAAGACCCAGGACCTTAAGCTTCTTTCTGCAGTTGTTGTGGCAGTGGCCCTTTCGGTTCCTGTTCTCAAGCAGAAGTACGGAAAGAAGAAAGCCGTTTCAAAGGCAGCCTAAAGTCGGAGGGAAGAAATGTTAACTATCAGTCATATTTCAAAGACATTTAATCCAGGGACTATTACAGAAAAGAAAGCCCTTAAAGATATTAGCCTTACCCTTAACGACGGGGATTTCGTTACTGTCATTGGAGGTAACGGTGCAGGAAAGTCTACCTTGCTCAATCATATTGCAGGTGTATACATGCCGGATTCAGGATTCATTGAACTTGATGGGGAAGACATTACCAATGTAAAGGAACATGTTCGTGCAAAGTATCTTGGCCGTGTATTTCAGGATCCAATGCTGGGTACTGCCGCAACAATGGAAATTGAAGAAAACCTTGCCCTTGCATATAGACGAGGACACAAAAGGGGACTTGGCTGGGGCGTTACTGCTGCAGAAAAGAAAATCTACAAGGAACAGCTTTCCCTTCTTGAACTTGGTCTTGAAAACAGAATGAATGCAAAGGTCGGTTTGCTTTCCGGTGGACAGCGTCAGGCCCTTACACTGCTTATGGCAACATTGCAGAAACCAAAGCTTCTTCTTCTTGATGAACATACAGCTGCCCTTGACCCAAAGACAGCACATAAGGTTCTTGAGCTTACAAAATATTTTGTTGAACGCGACAATCTTACAACTTTCATGGTTACCCACAACATGTCCAATGCAATCCAGTACGGCAACCGCCTTATCATGATGCTTGACGGTCACATTGTTTATGATGTAAGCGGAGAAGAAAAGAAAAACCTTAAGGTTGCGGATCTTCTTGCCAAGTTCCAGACGATCAGTGGCGAAGAAAGCACCCTGTCAGACAGAATGCTCTTCAGCTAAAAAAATAAGAGCAAAAAATTCAATGAGTGAAAATGCTCCCGCAGGGAACTGTGCCAAGCCTTCTCCGGTGAATGCCGTGCATTCAAGCCGCAGTTTGACACAAACCTCTGCTACGCATTTTTAATCAGTCTTGTTAATCTTATCTTTTTATAAAACACTTGATGATGAAGTTACCAGACCCGGAGGTGCAGCTTGTACTTGCCGGGTTTTATTTTGTATTCGTCCCTTGTGTCAGGTCCGCAGGCTCCCGTACCAACACCGCGATGGGCTGCATCAATGCTTAAAATCCATTTCTTGCTTTCTTTAAGTTCGAAGGTGTGGTTGCACCTGAAAAGTTCCTGGGCTGTGTAGGGCAGAATGCTGAATGAAAAATCTTCATCGCTCTGGAGGTGCAAAGTTTTTCCTTTGGCATTAAGTTCAATGTAGTTAGTTCCGGTCCTAAGGCCGTTTTCCTGAGGAACAATATAAGGAACTCCCATAGCTTCAATTTCTTCCCTGTGGAATCCTTTTATGGCGGAGAAATTTCTGTCGCTGTAGTTTTCGTGGGGGCCTTTCCCGTACCAGATGATTTCTTCATATTCCTTTGGTATTTCCAAAGTAATGCCGGCCCTTGGATACTCGCTTATTTTCTTTGACAGTTCAATGCTGATTTCAATGTCCGTATACTTGCCGCAGTCTTTTTTTACAATTGAACTCTTTACAAATTTTTCCTGACGGTTCATAAGGTCATTGTTGATCCATTCCTTTGTAGGTTTGTTGGCAAAATCCCATGGAGTCGGAATGTCATTTATTGTTGTGATCTTGTTCTTAACGCATTCGTTTTCCGTGTATGCATGTACGATGTTTGCCTTGATTGAATCTATTACGTCTGCACAATCTTCACAGCTGCTTTCAAAGTCTGCAAAGTCAGCAAAACCTTTTCCCTTCTGGATTTCAATCTGATCAATGGAAACAATGTCGCCTTTCTTTGCAAAAGTCATGTCCTTGTTCCATCTGAAGATTGCGTTCAGTTGAATGTCATCATTTTTTTTCGCGATTCCCTTGAAGAGCAAAGTCAGTGGAAGTGCTATAATCTGTCTTTCACCGGGCGCCACAGGTTCAAGCTTTTGTTTTCCGCTGGCTGCAAGCCTACCGTTAAGGGAAATGTTCCATTCAAAAGTAAGCTGATTCAATTTTGTAAAATCAAATCTGTTTTCAATTGAGAATATTCCTTTTTTTAGGTTTACGCTTTCAATTCTAACGGGAGCAAAAATCCCTTTGCATTCGTACATGGCAGGTTTTGGAGTCTTGTCCGGGAATAGAATACCGTTAAGACAGAAGTCATAGTCGCAGGGACTGTCCCCAAAGTCTCCACCGTACTTCCAGTATTTTTTTCCGTCTTTTGAAGTTGCGGCAATTCCCTGATCTACCCAGTCCCAGATAAAGCCTCCCTGAAGTCCAGGTGTAGATTCTATTGCCTTCCAGTAATCAGCAAGGCTTCCATTGGCGTTTCCCATGGCATGGCTGTATTCGCACATGATTATAGGCCTGTAGTCTTCTCTTGTCCTTGCATATTCTTTGATGAGCTCTATGGTTGGATACATCGGACCGATGAAATCCGTAAGACCCTTTCCATATCCAAGACTTTCGAGTGTAAAATCACCTTGGTGAATGAGAGGACGGACAAAACCTTCGTAGTGGACAAGCCTTGTTGGATCGTATGCCCTTATCCAGTTGTCGGTGGCCACATGGTTTGGACCGTTCCCGCTTTCGTTGCCCAAAGACCATCCGAATATGCAGGCGTGGTTCTTGTCGCGCCTTACCATTCTCTGTACCCTCTGCATGTATGCGTTGAGCCATTGTTCGCTGCGGCTCATGACATCATAGTATCCATGGTTTTCTATATTTGCTTCATCAAGAATCCAGATGCCAAAGCGGTCACAAAGTTCATACCATCTTTCATCGTCAGGGTAGTGACATGTCCTCACTGCATTGAAATTGAAATTCTTCAGAAGCAATATTTCCTGAACCATTTCTTCCGTTGTCAGGGTTTTTGCAGTCCTTTCATTATGTTCGTGTCGGTTAACGCCATGGATGTAGACTTTCTTTTTGTTCAGCAAAAGTTTTCTGTCTTTTATTTCTACAGACTTAAAGCCGGATGTGAATGAAGTTGATTCAATGTGGCGCTTTCCTTCATAAAGGGAAACTGTAATAAGGTAAAGTTCTGGAGTCTCGTTGCTCCAGAGTTTTGGATTTTTGATCCTGATTTCTTTTGTAGCATTGCAAAGGGTGTTGCGGATGTCCAGGCTGCAGTCCATGGTTCCGGTTTCAATTGCTTTGCCAGCTTTTCCCTTCTGTGGTGTGCCTTCCAGTTTGCAGATTTTGTATGCAACCTTGAATTTCTTCTGATCAATTTGAGACTGTTTTTCTGTAATGACGGAACTTTTGAACTCCGAATATCCTAATGTCACTTCAAGTGGAATTATTCCGTCTGCGCCATTCTTTTTGTACTCAACTGTCGTCAAGGCCTTTGCATCGGCGATGAAAACTTTTTCCGTCGAATATAGATAAACGCTTCTGTGAATTCCTCCGAACCACCACTGGTCCTGGTCTTCCATATAGCTTGCGTCTGACCAGCGGACAACTTTGATGGTAATTTCAAATTCATCTTTCCCTGAAGACTGGTCTTGCGTAAGGAATTCATTGATTTCAAATTCACATGGAAGCCTTGTGTCTTTTGAAACTCCCGCTTCGATTCCGTTGATGTACAGAATCACAACGCTTTCTGCGCTGCCGATGTGGAGTACGAAGCGACGGTTTTTCCATTCAGCCGGAACTCTTGTCATGAGACGGTAATAACCCGTTGGATTATCTTCCGGTACATTGGGTGGAACGCAGTCAAAGGGCATCTGCACATTGGTGTAGTGGGGCGTGCTGTATCCCTGCATTGTCCAGGATAGTGGAACCTTTATTTTATTCCATTTGGTTTTTGCGCCTGGTGTCTTCAGCGGTGAATTGAAAAAAGCAAAGTCCCATTCTCCATCAAGGCTTTTGTAAAAGCTGCTTGATGGTGAAGGGCATGCAGCAGGACCAAGGGCAGTTTCTTTTTCTGCCTTTGAGCTGCTTTCGTATGGAACAAGGGGACTTCTCATTGGAAGCCTGTTTACTGATTGAATCTCTGGATTTTCCCAGATGTTGCGGATTGTGTTCATAAAGTCATTATAATTCACCAACGAAAATTCGCAAGTCAATTGTTTTATGAATATAAAATCATTCTATATTGTTTAAAAATGCCATGTAATTACAATGGATTGTATTCTTATAGCTTTCAGTCAGTGATTTTTCATCAGTTGGAAAATCTTTTTCACCATAATGTTCGTACCAGTGGGAAATAGGAAAATCTGTGCCAAAAAACATCCTGTCTTTAAATCCTGCTTCATAAATTTTTTTGTAGGAATCTTCCGGACAGAAAGCTGTATCACCGACAAGATTCTTGTATTTTGAAAACAGATGAATTATTGGCTCCGGGTCTTTGCAGTGTGCAAGGTGAACTTTAACTTTTGGAAAATCACTAAACCAATTTTCAAAGAGAAGGGGATTGTCTCTTTCTGAACATCCTGTGTGGAAATAGATTTCGTAGTTTTCTTTTCCCGCAAATATCAACATCAACAAATGATTTAATGATTATTTCTGCAAGTTCGTCTAATGTTTGTGGTTCACGGCTCAAAGCACACAAGAAAACTGTGCCGCTTTCGTTTACCATTCTGTCGTTCCAGATTCCAGTTGATGTAATGTATCCTGCACCGTCGTAGTTACGGATGTATGTGTCTTTTTTCTGTCGGTAGAGCATTTTTAATTGATTTATCCTTGATTTTGATATATATTAGATACACAAGAGGTATCATTATGAACCAAACAGCATTTACTGTTCGGATGGATTCCGAATTAAAAAAACAGTTTTCGTCTCTTTGTGAAAATCTTGGGCTTCCTGTTTCTGTGGCAATAAACCTTTTTGCAAAAACCGCTGTCCGTGAAAACCGCATTCCTTTTGAACTTTCTTTACAGCCAAATGACCTTACAAAAAAAACAATTGCACTTGCAGAAGAAGGGAAGGAACTGAACGGACCTTACAAAACAATGGAAGATTTAAGGGCTTCGCTGGATGCTTGAAGTTTTCTATTCAAACCAGTTCAAAAAAGATTACAAAAAAGCAATCAAACGCCACTGCGATGTTGAAGAACTTTTTAAAGTAATTGAACTACTAAAAAACCAGCAGCCTCTTCCCCTTGAAAAACGAGACCACGCATTAACTGGTGATTATTCTGGTTACCGTGAATGTCATGTTCATCCAGATTTTCTGCTTGTTTATAAAGTTGTTGATTCCCAGTTACAGCTTTATTTGTACCGAACTGGAACTCATTCGGATTTATTTGGGTGAGACAGAAGTATTTCTTTACTCAAAAAAATCTCTTTACAATTTTTTATATATTCATCCCTAAGAGTAATGTTTTTTTCAAAAAGATGATTATCAAAATAGTGTGTAATAGGAAAATCTGTTCCAAAAAGAACTTTTTCTTTAAAACCTGAACTTAAAACAGTTTGAATATTATCAGATTTCGTGCAGGCAATATCACATTTTACTTTTTTATATTTTTTTAGCATTTCAAGAGTTTCACAAGCAGGATTTGAATGTGCAAGAATCACATTTGCATCAGGATAATTTCTAAAAAACTCTTCAAAACGAGAAGGTCTGCATTCTTTTCCAAAACCACAATGAATTAGAATTGAAAAATCGTTTTGTTTTATTGATGCTATTTCAAATAAGTCATCCAATGCCTTCCTGTGCTTCTTGTTATCAAAAATCCATTTTTGGGCAAAAGGATGGAGCTTTATTCCGCAGTAGTCAAAGCTTTCTAATGAAGACTTCACGCTAATACTTTCTTCTGCGTATTTAGGAACATACCATAGGTAAGGTTTTACTTTTAAAGTATCAGAATTAAATTGCTGTGCATAGGCTGTTTCTTCTTCTATTTTGGAAAGTTCAACATCATCACGGCAAGAAGAAGTGGAAGCATAGTGAATTTCTGTAATTGTTGTTAGCTTTGATACAACTTCAATGGCATTAAAAACTTCAAGAGGATCGTAATAAATTTCGTTGAATTGTCCTATATGGGTATGATGGTCAATTTGTAGATTATATACCTTATTCATTGGGAAGTGAATCAATAATCGAATCTGGATAACTATCTACTATCTTTGTTACCATTTTATCCTTTGTAGAATTGGAATGGCCTACTGCAATGTAAGTTTCAAGTACATATTTGTGCTCTTTATTATTAGAGTATTTCAGTATCCATTCGATTTTTTTTGCAAATATAATTTCTTCTTTCGTCATAAATCGTCCTATTTGGTTTTACATGTAATTTGATTTATGTTATTTATCAATAAATTCTAATTATGAAGCAAGCCTATATTTTTATAGACTTGCTTATGTTTGTTTAGAAATTGCTGCTACGCTGCCATATATGGTTTCCGGTTGAAGTTTCCTTGCAACGGCCTCCATACTGAGGTGAAGGATCCCCAGGCATATCTTGATTTACTACATAGCCACATTTTATACATGTAAAACGATACTTTACACTTCCTGCAAATACACCTTTTCCCAACTCTACAGCATAAGTTGGTTTTTTTATGTTTTTCATCTGTTTCATAGTCGAAACCTCCTTAATATTTTTCAACCGCCGACGGCAGTTTTATTTTAAGTCAGGGTTGCTGACTTAAAAGTACCAATAAAAGTGATAGAAGTTTACTAGATGCTCCATGCTTTATTTAGAGAATAATTGAGAACCGAAATAAACGATTGCATAAATAACGCCTGCAATTACTGCTATTGTGCATAAGAATTTGGTGATTTTTTTCTTAAGTTTTTCAAACATAATTTTCCTCCTTTCAATATGTTAATGTAAATGTTATTTATAGCATTAAAATATTGATGTTTTGAATAATATAATTCAAGAAATTGTAGTTGTCAACTATTTTACATCAATATTTTGTTATTGTTAGTTATGGACTTTAAAGACCGATTGCGTGAAGAGATTGAATTCAAAGGACTTTTGGGCAAAGAAATAGCTGCCCAGGTTGGGATTAGCTACAGTACTTTTCTTTCATATATCGATCAGAGGGGTGTTCTTCCGAATGTGGAAACTGCTGTTAAGATTGCCGGTGTTCTTGGCGTTTCTGTTGAATATCTTGTTACGGGCAATAAAACTTCGCTGCCAGATTCTCCGGAAGAAATCCTTGTCAATAATTTTCACAATCTTTCAGAGTCCAACAAAAAGAATCTTATAAAAATTTCTGAAATCCTAAAGTAAACAAATCCGTCAAAATGTATTTCCCCCGTTAGGCTATGGAGCCCCTTTAGTTGCCAGCTGGCAATGACCGTCAGGGAAGGGCGGAACAGCCGACCTGCGTAAGCGGGGAACGGCCTCAAATAGTTGTGTTAAATTTTATTGACATGGTGAATTTTAATTGACAATTTGATTTTTGTTTTCTATATTGATTTATATGCATGAGGCATTAAAAAAATTAAGGATTTTAAACAATTATTCTCAAAGTTATCTTGCTGAATATCTAAAGGTTTCAAGGCAGATGTACATAAAGTACGAAAATGGTGTAGTGGAACCTCCTGTGAAAATAGTGAAGGAATTATGTAGACTATACAAAGTTTCCTATTCAACGATATTAGGACCGATAAAAAAAGATGTTGAATTTTCTGAAAATACGGAAGATGTCATTTGTGTTGCATCTCCCGGCGCGGCTTTTGAAAACAGGAATGAAGCGTCTGTTTTGCAGATTAAAGCGATTAATGAAATAAAATGCTTGCCAGAAATTCAGATTTTGGCAGTGATGGCATATATAAAATTATTGAAGCAGGAAATATCGTCAAATAGAGCAAATAAATCTTATGATGCTGATGTTGACCCTATTGAAGTAGAAAAGATAAATGCTGTCTATGACAAAATCTCCAGGGAAGAACAGGTGAAGTCTGTTAAAGCTGGCTCAAAAGCTGTGTGCGAGGCTTTGAAAAATGACTCGTGGTGAAATCTGGTGGGTGGATTTTGGTGTTCCGAAGGGAAGTGAAGCGGGATACAGGCATCCTGCAATTATTGTTCAAAACGATAATTACAATGCCAGCAGAATATACACAACAGTTGTAGTTCCTTTATCAAGCAATGTTGATTTGGCGGAACATAAAGATAATTTGTTTCTCCCAAAAGAAAAAACAGGATTGCCCAAAGACAGCGTTGCATGTGTTCCGCTTATAACTGCAATAGATAAAAATCAACTTGATGAATTGGTTTCAAAATTGACGAGGGAAGATATAACTCTGCTTGAATCTGGGATTGAGAATTTGCTGGGGCTTTGTAAAATTTAGTGGCTAAAAGATTTGATGACGAGTAGTTAAGTTTTATTCCCCCGTTAGGCTATGGAGCCCCTGCGAAGCAGTCCACCGCAAGGGAGGAGCAGAGCGACGAGTGCGGAGGATGACCGTCAGGGAAGGGCGGAACAGCCGACCTGCGCAAGCAGGGAACGGCCGTATAGAAGAAATAAATATTGACATGACTATTAAATGACCATATAATTTTAATAGAAATGACTATATTATGACTATATTATGACTATATTCAGGAGGCGGAAATGACGGCACCACTTTATGATATAAAAGCTAAGTTCAGTGAGTATGTGACCATGGCGGAACAGGGAGAAGTTGTGGAAATTACAAAGCATGGAGTTGCAACCTCGGTAATCATCAGCATAAAACTCTACAACCAAATGAAAGAAGAATATGAAGAACTTCACCGTCCAAGTTTTATGGATAGTGTTAGAAAGTGGAGGGCGGAATGTGGTGGGCTTACCCAGGAAGAGGCAGATGAGTATTGCAATACATTGGACCGCTTGCGTGAGGAGCAACGGAAAGAAGACATGAAGAATTTTTTCTCAGGAGTTAACCCATGGGATTAAGAAAAATATATTTGCTTGATACTAATATTGTTTCTGAGGGAATTAAACCTCTGCCTGCAGAAAAGGTAATAACAAAGATGGAAGCATATACTGATTTTTCTGTGATTTCAGCTTCTGTATGGTATGAATTATTGAAAGGTATAAATGTTTTACCCGAAGGAAAAAGAAAGTACAAGTTAAATAAATATGCTCTTGATTACGTTCAGAATATTTTTCCAATTATTCCTTATGATTCTCACTGTGCACATGTTCAGGCTGATATTTATGCACGTATACAGAAAAACGGAACTCATATTTCTATGTTAGACATGCAGATTGCTGCCACCGCCATTGCTAATAATCTTATTGTAGTTACACGGAATAAAAAACATTTTGAACCGATTCAAAGAGAATTTTCCCTGATGGTGGAGAATTGGTTTGAAGAATAACTTCCGAGCGTTCCAGGCCATGAGATTTTCAGCTTAAAAAAAGCAAAGGAAAATGTAAAAGACTACATGAATAAAAATGGTTATAAATTTTCTACTGCCATAGATGAAAAGAGATTCAACAATTATAACGAAGTCATGACTGTAAATATTGAGAGGAAATAAAAATGGAAGCTTATGAAGGAATGTATGAAACCGCAAAAATAAGAGTTGAGTATAAAGGACACTTAGGAATAGCCTCAGCCTTCAATTTAGTCATCAAGGGAAAGCTCTCAGATACTGTAAAAAGCTCACTTAAAGATGCTATTGAGAATAGAACTCTTCAATCAGTGATTGTTATCGATGGAGAAGAACTTGTTGTTGTTGCGAAAATTAAAACCGCAGGAGAACTATTGGTGGTTCCAGAACCAGAGGTATATGTTGGAAACACAAAAATTCCAATGATAAAAGTATCCTAGCGTAATTATAGCATTTTTCAGATGATAAACAGGAGATAACATAATGAGTTTTATAAATATTGTAAAAGATGTGATAGAAGACGATGCAATTGAAAATCTTTGCAAGAAATCAAAAGCTTTTGCTGCTTTCAATAAGATTCACGAAACACTTGTAAAAATGGCTGAAAATAAAATAGATCCAGCTTCAAACGAAGGTAAGCACTGTTTGTTGGATTTAGAGTTCGCAGCTAATGAGTTTAATAAAATATTTATTGAGCATGGACTAGATCCTCAATTAAGATTTAACTGCAAAAAAATATTATAGTCAAGGAATGCATTAGCGATGTACAAGGCGGCGAAGCCGGCCACTGGACTGAGTGAAACGAGGGAAGCGGCTGGAGCG
>SAMEA3663296__coassemble_177_pt1 | contig 34367 bp, 34 predicted proteins | sample SAMEA3663296__metabat2_low_PE_018 | metagenome-assembled genome bin SAMEA3663296 (sample SAMEA3663296) | pig gut metagenome | biome: pig gut; feature: pig-associated habitat; material: faeces | place: China | collected 2013
TCTCTTTGCAAGGAATTTTGATGTTCCGTTTACAAATAATGCCGCAGAAAGAACAATCAGGAATCTGAAGTCAAAATCCAAGGTCGCTGGAAATTTCCGTTCAGATGATGGTGCACGCTGGTATCTTAAAATCCGTTCTTATATGGACTCAGCAAGAAAACATGGGATAAACGCTTTTGAAGCTGTAAAACTTGCCTTTGCTGGAACCCCTGCTTTATGCCTTGGATTTTAGGTGCTGAATAGTTACAACGGGAAAAATAAAAATGATGGCTGCACAAGACAATAAATGCAAATGGATGGCAGTATAAGCATTGTAGCCACCCAGCTTGAATGTTTTAAACAAAAAAAACCGGACCTGATGGGGGTCCGGCTGTAGTCCCTGGAAGGGACTAACAATTTTTAGCAGTAACTGCTTGGATTAGAACGAGAATTCGAAGCAAACTGGAACTGCCCATACGAAGCCGTCAACTTCTTCAACTCCGTCCTTTGCTGGTTTCATTGCTCCACACAAACCTGTTCCTGAATTTTCAGCAACACTTACCCCCTGGAATCCAACAGAGAGCTTACCGTTAGAGAATCCCTTAGATGCACCAAGGAGGAATCCGATTGATGGATCGAAATCGTTCTGTGGCATTGCTACGCGAACATCAGCACAGAGTCCGATTCCGTTGTCGAGAACATAGTCTACACCAGCACCGAAAGCCATTGATGGATCAATATCGCTGTTTCCGTAGAGTGTAACAGCTGCGCTTGCTGCAACTGCACATGCATCGTTAACCTGGTAGCGGGCACCGAGTGCTACAAGTTTATTTGCTTCATCTGAATTATCCTTAAGCTGCATCTTGAAACCAACTTCAGCAGAGAGGTTTTCTACAGCTGAAAGCTTGAATGCAACTTCGAGGTCACCTGTGTCATCTTCACCGTAATCAGATGAAGGACCCTTTCCGAGGAACTGAGCCTTGATCTGTCCTACACCGTCGATTGTGTATCCGAAACCAACCTTAGCTGCCTTGTAAGCATCTTCTGCGAGGTTTGATGTGTGACCCATAGCTGTGGCTTCGCCACTGTTATCAGAAACTGGGATACCAGCGAGGATTACGAGGCCTTCAACTGGAGTTGCCTTAACAGCTACACCCTTGAGGTCAATTGTGCGTGAGAATGTGAGTCCTTCATCTTCTGCCTTATAGCTTGTTTCAAGCATACCACCGAACCAGTTTGGACGGAGCCAGTTCCATGAACCGTAGCAGCAGTCGCCACGGAGTGTGTCGTCCTGAAGCTTACCGATAGAAATTGAAACATTTTCAATTGGACGAACAACAATCTTCAACTGGTCGTTGATGTCTGCTTTGCCATCTTCGAGCTTGAAGTCAGCGTGCATGTCTACGTTTTCAGATGTGAAGTCCATACCGAAACCGATACGTCCTTTTCCACCCCATGATGTAGATGTGAATGTTACAGCGTCTCCACCGTTGCTAGCGATAGGTGCCCAAATTGCGCGTCCCCATCCACCGAATGTTACTTCTGCGAAAGCAGATGTTGTTAAAGCTGCTGCTGCAGCTACTGCGATAAGAGTCTTTTTCATCTCTTAGCCTCCTTAAAAGGAGGAGGAATAAAGAAATTTGATTTTACTCTTCATTTATGCTAATTTCACATCTAAGAATTACCCCAGGTGTATCCTAATGGCCTCCTTGGGACTAAGAGCCCGTAAATAAGACCAGGAACCCTGCTATGGCAGTTTGCCATGGCTGTGGTAATTCTATTTTTTTAAGGATAATTCATGTTTATAGTAGGAATAGATATAGCAAAAAAAAGCCATCAGGCAGTCATTATTGATGAAGAAGGAAATCAAAGGAGCAAAAACTTCAGGTTTGCAAATTCATTGGAAGGTTTCAATCTTCTGCTTAACAATATGGAAGAAATTGATTCAGATCATTCAAATTTTGAAATAGGAATGGAGGCAACAGGACACTACTGGATAAATCTGTATACCAGACTGATAGACAAAGGCTTTAAGATTCATGTTATAAATCCCCTTCAATCTGATGCCCTTAGAAACCTCTATTTAAGAAAAACAAAGACTGATTCTGTTGACTCAAAACTGATTGCGAATGTCATTCGTTTTGGGCAATATACGGAAACAAGGCTTACGGATGATAAGCTTTTGACAGTAAGGGAACTTTCACGGCAGAGATTCTATCTTGTAGACATGAATTCTGATTTAAAAAGAAAGGTTGTAGTAATAATGGACAAAATTTTCCCGGAGTTCCAGGGGATTTTTTCGGACATGTTTGGAAAAACATCCTGTGCAATCTTAAAAAAATGTCCGTCTTCCAAAGAAGTGCTGGAAATAGATTTTGATGAATTTGCGGCAATAATAAAGAAATCCAGTCGAAGCAAGTTCAATATTGCAAAAGCAAAGGAAATAAAACTTGCTGCCAGGGATTCTTTCAGTGCATTGATTGATCCCGCCCCCCTTTCTTTTCTTGTAAAGCAAATGGTGGAGCAGATTGAACTTCTGGAAAATCAGATACAGAATCTGGAACATGAAATATCAGAAATTTTCATGCAATTGGATTCAAAAATAACTCAAATACCAGGAATTGGTCCTGTTTTAGGTGCAGTGATTTTAAGTGAAATAGGTGACATCAACAGATTCAGTTCTTCAAAAAAACTTGTTGCCTTCGCTGGAATAGACCCGTCAATAAAACAGTCGGGAGAATTTGTAAGCTCGGAAAACCATATGTCAAAAAGAGGATCCCCATACGTTCGAAGGGCTTTGTGGATAGCGAGCTTTGTAAACCTCAACCACAACAAGGAAATAATCAAATTATATGGGAAAAAAACGAGTAATGGAAAAGGACATTACAAAACCATGGGGTTTTTGTGCCACAAACTTCTGAATGTGGTCTATGCGGTGCTGAAGAACAATGCAGATTATATTCCTTACGCATGGACAGAAAGCAAAGCATGTTCGTAAGGCAGAAAGGCTTCCTGTTTAGGCTTCCTGTTTATTTTCTTCTTGTTGCTTTACAGAAATTTACATTATATAATAGAAAAAAGAGGCAATTTTTTTGTACACAAGAGAAATAAAGGAAACTCCCGATGTTCTTGTAAGAAATTACAAGCCTGTTTTCGGGACTTTCAAGGGACATCCAAAAAGATTAGACATCCGCAATGTGTTTAAACCTTATGGAACTGTTCCCCTTCCAACATTCATAACGAATCTTCGCATAAAGAGCCGCCTTACTTTCTCTTTCGACATCGGAGATTACATTGGACGCATTACTTTTGTTGATGCCAAAATCATCGGCTATTCAGAAGTCATTTTCTGGAACAAGAATACAAATCAAAAATTCGTCTATCATTCCCTCATGAGCATGAGAAAGCGTTTTGTTCCTCATGACCTGGAATTTGCTTCTACAACAAGCTATTCAAAAAAAAGATATACAAGAATCAGCTGGGACAGGAAACACGGGAAACTTTTCGTAGTCTTTGATTTGAACGGCGATTCTGTAAGGCCAAGCGCACGCGGAGCCATTTCTGCTGATTTTACTGACAGTCAGTTTGTTGAAATGACTTGCTCAAGGCCGAATCCTACATCAAGAAGATGTTCTGCACTCTATAACTGTACTCTTACTGCACACGGAACCTTGACTCTTACCTATAGGAACGGGGAAACAAAAAACATGTCCGATTCCACTGGAGTTTCAAGTTTCAATATTTCCAGAACATACATGAAGTTTCGTTCCCACGGTGAATTTGTGGAAGCTTTTACAACTGTAAGGGGAAAAAACATTGCATTCCGAATTGCATCAGAATCCCATGATGCTACAAATACAGACAGATATAATCTTAACATGCTTTTTTACGATGGAAAGGCAACTCCACTTCCACCGGTAGTAATCAGCCACAACATGGGAATCAATGGTCCTTGGGTCATTCAGGATACTGAAAATATGATTGACCTTACTTTTACCCCTATTTCATCCAATGTAAAGAAAATCAGCGCTATTATTTTGAGAACAGTCTACAGAAGCATATACGGGACTTTTGAAGGAACCTTGGTAACGGCAGATGGTGAGAAAATAACATTCAAATCATTGCCTGGATTAGCCGAAAATTACTTGATAAGGCTTTAAACTTTTTCAGTTTCCAGGAGGATTACATGTCAGATCAGTCTTCGCCTAAACGCACCCTTGAACCGGGTACATTGGATAAAACAAGAAAAAACATCGGTCCAATAGATGACTCAGAAGCTGCAGCAATGCAGAAAATCCTTGGAGGAGAAATCCTTAAGGAAAGATCTGTTCCAATGGATACTTCCAGCATGCCCAAAAGAAGGTCCGTGCATGAACCTGTAGTCAGGGCTTCCGGAAAAATTTCTTCTGACATTTCAAGTGCCAGTGCTAGTTTTGGATCGTCTTCGTCCTCTGCTTTTGTAGGGGGAAAACCATCGGGGGGAAAGAAAGTGAAAACTGATGAAGATTTGCCTGAGATTTCAGCTCGCGAATTAAAGCTTATGGACCGCTGCATGATGTCTGCGGCATACAACATTAAGCCCGATTTTGGATTGTTCAACTTCATTTTCAGAATGTCTGCAAAGAACAAGGAAAAAGTTCAGAAGAATATAGGTGATTACCTCATCAAGCGCCATGTGGATCATATCCAGGCTTTCGTAACAACAATCAAGACTTTCATCCAGATTTCTCCTGATGCATACAAAGCAAAGATTGCTACGGAAACAGACCTTAAGTACAAGTTCCTTAGAACAGTAGGAAAGTGGCAGATTAAGGATCTTAAGGCACTCTCTTTTGAACTTGAAGATTCTGCTGACATCCTTACTGTTCCTATGCTCATTCCGATTGTCCGCTCAATCTATCGTCTTTTGCTTACAGTTTATTACATCGGAGACCAGCAGGTTTCGGCCCTTATCCGTGAAATCTACACAGACCTTGGAGCATATACAAATTCCGACAAGGCAAAACTTCAGGGACTTGCAAAGCAGGGGCTTACTGAATGGCTCTATCTCCACGACCAGATCATCAAGGGATTCTATCCTCTTCTTATGAGAATGTGTTCAACTGAATACGTTGAATTTCCAGACTTCTTCAAGGTAAAGATTGCAGAAATCCTTAAGTTCCTGAGCATTTCGAAATTCGATCTTCTTCTTCCAGAAAAGAAAAAGCCTGATGAAAAAAAGGCCGAGGAAAAGAAAGAGGAAAAGAAAAAGGAACCTCGCAAGATTACAGGAGAAAAGAATGAAGTTGTAACTATGGGATTGAGAATTCTTGATCAGCTCTTCCCTGAAGCAGGCTTCCTCCATCTTGAGGATCATCCTGACCTCTATCCATACTTCCAGCCTATCTACAACTTCGTGGATGGTTTCAATGTAGTTCACCCTGAAAATCCTCTTCAGGTTACTATTGTCCTTATTCTCATTCTTGAAGATCTTTTCAAGGGATGCCGCAACATCAAATTCAACATTGAAGCCGATGAAGTTCTAGGTGCAATTCCAGATAAACTTGATGCTGTAATGGGTGACTGGGTTTCTTATTACGAAGATCTTTTCGGAAAGAAACTCGGAGATTATCTTCGTACATATGTTAACACCCTCTATTCACAGAAGGATTATGCACAGACAAATTTCGGAAAGGAAAACCTCAACAATATTCTCTGGAGAATGAAGTATTTCTTCCTCCCAAATTTCAAATTCAATGCGCCCGTTCTTCAAAAGCCAATTAATGATACAAAATACAAGCCATTCTATGGACGAACCGATTATGTACGTACAGTTCTTACAACACTTACAAGAAGAATCGATGAAAATTCTGCGGCAAAGAAAACCGTCCTTGGCGTAATGAATCCATGGGATAAATATGTGTTTGAACTTCCAAATCCTGTATCAAAGAGAATAGATGTTCTTCTTGGAGCAAAAAGGGATGCTTCAGTTTCTGCTGCAACAAATGCAAACCTCATCAAATATACATATTGCATTATGTCTGTTCTTGACTGGTGGGTAAACAATCCTTCAAGCCCTGCTTATGCTACGGATGCAATGAAACTTTACCGCGTGAATCCTGCTGACGGAGCCCCTCAGTTCTCTGTTGAACTCAGGACCGACCAGAACCAGCTTTTTGCTGACGGCGTAAAGAAAGCAATTGAAGCAAAGAAGAACAAGTAGTAACCATCAAAATCTGCCCTGTTGCAATGCCTCAGGGCTTTTTATTTGCGTTTTTAAAAAACTGCCCTTATAATTAATTTATGCGCTCAATTAAAAATCTGGTAGAATATTACGATGAATTGTTCCCTGTTACGGAAACGAAAAAAAGTTTCTTCACTGGTTTTGAAAAAGAATTCCGCAGCCCAATACATTTCCTTTCAATTTCCTGCGGTACAGGACTTCTTGAAAATTTTCTTGCTAAAAAAGGTCATGATGTAACTGGCGTTGAAAATGTCGAAGAACTACTTCACGCTGCAAACCTACGCAGGAGAAGTCAGCTGATGTTCATCCGGTTTTTTCAGATGTTTATTCCTGATATGACAAAATTTCTTGGAAAGGCCTTTTACAATGTCATATATATTCTTAACAGCAGGCTGATGTTTTTTCGTTGCGAAAAAGAAATACAGGATTTCTTTAATGACGCAAAGATTCTTCTTGCTCCGGGTGGGAAAATTGTACTTGAAATATTTAATTTCGAGAAATACGGAAACAGCAAGCTCATCACTTTGCCTACAAGGGAAAGCGTAAGGTCAAAACTTTTTACCGAAGTAACTACTGATGAAGTCGGAAATAAAACCGTCAACATAAATGTTGAAAACAGTTCTGAGAAAGTTCTTCCCGTGCTGACAAACCATCCGGTGTATGCCGTGACACCTTCCGAGATTGAAAAAATTTCGGAGACGGCAGGCTTTGCAAGCGCAGAATTCTATGCCGATTTTGATGGGAATCCTTTTACGGGAAACGAAGATTTTTATGTGGTAGTCATAAAATAAAAGAAGGGGATGACCAATAAGTATGAGTCATTGCCGTGCTCGACATGGCAATCTCTTATATTGCAATTAAATGGATTTTCGGGGCAAGTCCGAAAATGACACTTTTTGAACTTATCGGACGGCCCCTTTCATTTTTTTCTGGAAGTCAGTTTATCTTCCAGTGATTTCCGTCGCGAGAAAATCTTTTTGCGTTTACTTCAAGGATTCTTCCGTCTTCACCAGACATTTTTACCATTGAAGTAATTGGATTAACTTCAGTTACACGGAAGTTTGTATCATCATAATACAGCCTGATGCCTTCGTTAGGAAGTTTTTTTCTTGCTTCCGCATACCAGTCGTACTCATAGCTAAGGCAGCAAAGAAGCCTTCCGCACTGACCGCTGATTTTCATGGAGTTAAGGCTAAGGTTCTGGTCCTTTGCCATGCGGATGCTTACAGGCCTAAGCTTGTCGCTGATACAGTTGCAGCAATAAGGTCTTCCACAAACACCAAGGCCACCGGTAATGCGGCTTTCATCACGAACACCAATCTGGCGGAGTTCAATCCTCATCTTGAAAATCGAAACAAGATCCTTAACAAGATCACGGAAGTCTACGCGATTTTCACTTGAGAAAAAGAATAGGGCTTTCTGTTCACCAACCAAAAAGTGAACGGTAATCAGCTTCATGTCCAATTTATGGAATGCAACCTTCTCCTTGAATTTTACAAATGCATCTTTTTCTGTTTCAACAAGGTGTGCTGCTTTTTCAAGGTCTTCCTTTGTTGCGATTCTGGAAATTTCTACAACATCGGAAGGCTTGATTCCTACAGGAGATTTTGAAAGACCAAGGTTTTTTGCAAGGTCAAGGCCGTAACGTGTAGGAATGATTACGTCGTCACCCTCTTTTATTGTCATGCCCTGTGGGAGAGTTGCATAAATTCCTTCGAAAGAATATGCGAGCCTAAGCTTGTAAAGTTCCTTTGGAAAAACATATTCTTCGTTGCTGATATCCTGTGCAACACTGTCTTCCAAAGACGAAAGATCTTCTGTTTCCTTATATATATCGTTTTCAAAAATATCTGACATTTTATTTTCCTATCCAAGCAATAGTTTAACATTCAAGAGGCATAAAGGTCTACCAAAAGTCCTTTAAGCTCGTTTATTCTTTCAAGCATTCCAAGTGTTTTCCTATGGATGTCGTTTACAGGATTGATGAGCCATCTTGCCATTTCATCAAGTTTTGCATTTATGATGCTTATCTGGCAATGTGGGTCGCGCTGGACGCTTCTTCTTCTGTTTTTCTTTTTGAATTCAAGGTTGTATTTAACTACATATCTCATGAAGTTGGAAACTTTCTTTCTGTAATCGGCAAAAACATCTGGGGTCTGGTGATCCTTAAGGTAATCGGCTGCAGAATCTGCCTGATCACGGAGCCAAACAGCCGCATCCTCAATTTCCATTTCTGCAATCTCAATGGGGAATCCATCCTGAGTAAACTGAACCTGCGCCTGTGCTTTTTCAAACAGAGATGCAAAAATGCTTTTTTTTGGAGCGGTCTTTTCTGCCTTGCTGTCTTTTTTTGCTTTTGCTGCCTGCTGTGCTGCAACAGACTGAGCGGCCTGAAAATAGATTTGTGAAGAATTGATTCCGTCTACTTCCATGCTAGATCCTGACAGACATTGAACTGATTGCCTTTACATTTTCCCAGTCTGAGGTAGCTTTTTCGTAGTCCGCTGCTTCAACTCTGGAAATACAGTGACCATGTATGATTGCGTTTTCTTCAGAATAAAGTCTCTTTGTCTGGATGTCACCGATTACGGCGCTTGTGGAAAGAAGCCTTACAAATTCAGGAGCAACGATATTGCCAAGAATTATTCCGCCTATGATGGTAACGGAACGCCCCGTAACATTTCCCCGGATTCTGGCATGTTCACCAATGATGATGTTTCCTGCTGCTTCAAGGTTGCCGTCAATGTCCCCGTCAATTCTTGCAAAGCCGTTGATTTTTACATCGCCTTTAATTGAAGAGCCGACACCTAAAATGCTGTTGATGGAAATATTATCTGTAAGTGCCATTTGCTTATTTAACGTTAATGTATTTTGCAGGGTCTACGACATCTGAACCGATGTGAACTTCGTAATGAAGGTGAGGTCCAGTTGAGATACCTGTATTACCGATGGTACCAATTACCTGACGCTGATTTACAATGTCACCTTTCTTAACACGAGTTGTAGCAAGGTGGGCATAGCGAGTATAGATACCGTGCTTATGCTTGATGATGATGAAATTACCGAAGTCATCAGAATAACCTACAGTAACAATCTGTCCGTTTGCCGTAGCAATGATAGGGTCTCCGCTTCTCCATGTTGAAAAGTCGAGTCCCTTGTGGATGTACCACTGCTGTGTAATAGGATGAACGTTCTGTCCGAATTCCATTGAAATGTGACCGATACCGTTTTTGATTGGCCAAACATTTGGAATGTCAGAGAAGAGTGTTCCCTGGTTTTCGAGCATCTTTCCAATCTGTTCAACAGGGCGAACTGCATTTTCAAGATATGAAGTAAGCTGACGAATGTCGGAAGTTTCCTTGAGGGAACCAGATGTAATGTCCTGTGTGTCAAACAATGATGAAAGGTCAGAATTCTTGCCAGTGGATTTTGATGTCTGTGTGCTCTGGTTGATTCCAAGAAGTGAAAGAGACTGACTTAAAGAAGACTGGAATCTCTTTGCTGTCTGGAGAAGGTTGTTGTTTTCATCACGGAGCTCATCTAGACTTGCAAGAGTTTCGCGGTTTTCTTCCCTAAGGCGCGAGATTTCTGCCCCCGAAGCATTGTTCCTGTGGTTGAAGTAAACGAAAGAACATGCGATGCCTGTAGTTACGGCAAGTCCAAGTACAAGGGCAAAAACATTTGTCTGTACGCTTATAACTTTTCCATTAGAATGAGGTACGATCATCAGCGTAAGTTTTCCGTCAAAGAATTTGACTACGCGAACAACAACACTGCCTGCCGATGCAAAGAAAGCACCGAAAGCGTGGACTATGCGTGAGACTAAATTCTTTTCAAGTCTTTTGAATCTGCGTGTATGAGCCACAAAATACCTCAATTAAGTCATTATATCAAACACTCGTTAGTTTTTTCAAGTGAATTTCCAATTTCTCCATTCTTAGAAATGGTTTGACTTGAAAATACTAGTATGGTATTCTTTAATTATTATCGGTTAAATAACTCGTAATGTAATGGAATTCTGAAAGGTTTCCTTTCAGAATTTTTTTTATCTATCTTTATAAAGGAAAAGCCATGCAATTATTTGATACTCATGCCCACATCGGGTTGATCTACAATGATCCGATCAGACAAATCAGTGTTATTCAGCAGGCAAAGCTTGCAGGTGTTGCACGCATTATCAGCATCAATAACAGCCTCTATGACTTCAAGAAAGAATATCCATATTTAAAATCTCAGAAGGGAATTTATCATGCAGTTGGTGTTGCACCTTCGGAAATCATGGCACCAGGCAAGGACTGGGTTAAGACAATTGAAGAAAGTGCAGAACTTCCTAATGTTGTTGCCATCGGAGAAACTGGACTGGACTACTGCAAGAAATATGGTGACAAGAGAACTCAGATTGAATTCTTCATTACTCAGCTTGACCTTGCTCAGAAGCACAACAAGCCTGTAATCATCCATAACCGAGAAGCAGGAAAGGATATTCTTGAAATCCTCAAGGACAGAATTCCTGCCAGGGGAGCTGTCTTCCACTGCTACAGTGAAAATGCCGCATACGCAATGGAATGTCTTGAAGCTGGACTCAATGTTTATTTCTCATTTGCAGGAAACCTTACATACCGCAATGCAAGGAACCTTCACGAGACTGTATTTGCCCTCAAGGACGCAGGTGCAACTGACAGAATCCTCATTGAAACAGAAAGCCCATTCATGGCTCCTGCTGCCAAGAAGGATGAAAGGACAATGCCTGCTTTCCTTCCATATACAGCAAAGTTCCTTGGAGAAATGCTTGAGATGGATGATGAAGCCCTTGCCGCTTTGCTCTGGTCAAACAGCTGCAGGTTCTTTGGTCTTCCAGAAGGCAAGAACCATTAGAAAAAAAAGCGCATCCATGCGTCCAACACTATGAATGCTTTATACCATCCCGTAGACATAGGTCCTCTCCATCTTGAAGGAAACCTGTTTCTTGCTCCAATAGCAGGTTACAGTGACCGTGCTTTCCGAAGTCTTTGCGTTGATTGCGGGGCTTCCTTTTGTACTACGGAAATGGTCAGTGCAGAGGCCCTTACCCGTGGGAACATAAAGACCGCAGACCTTATGGCCCGGGCCCCAAATGAAAAAAGTTACGCAGTCCAGATTTTTGGCGGCAATGCTGGGGTTATGGCAGAAGCCACAAAGATCGTCCTTGAGAAAACTACATGCGAAAGCATAGATATTAACGGCGGATGTCCGGTTCCAAAGATTGTAAAGTCTGGTGCGGGCAGCATGCTTACAAAGGAAACCGACAGACTCTTTTCCATCGTAAGTGCCGTAAAGAAAGCTTCAGCTGAATACACAAAGGAACACCCTGAAAGGGGGACTGTTCCAGTGACAATAAAGATTCGCAGCGGGTGGGACAGCGAACACATCACATGGAGCGAAAACCTTGAGGCAGCCATAGAAGCCGGTGCCGATGCCCTTACCATTCATGCAAGGACAAGAGCACAGGGGTATGCCGGCAAAGCAGACTGGGAGCTTCAGGCAAGGCTTGTGGAACAGGCTAACGGGCGAATCCCGATATTTGGCAGCGGTGATGCCTTTACTCCTGAAACTGCAGAGCAGATGCTCAAGGAAACAGGCTGTGACGGCGTAATGTTTGCCCGCGGTGCCATGGGCGACCCCTTCCTTTTCCGCAGGACAATACAGTATCTGACCGAAGGTTCTTATATAGAAGAAACTGTGGCAGAGCGCATTGCGGCAGGTTTCCGCGAGCTGGCCGTAAACATAGACCAGTTTGGCGAAAAGGGTGCCTGCCTTCAGATGCGGAAAAAGTTCTGTGCCTATTCCAGCGGAATCAGAGGCGGGTCTCAGATTCGTGCCAAACTTGTCCGTGCAGAAACGGAAAAGGACTACCGCGACATTCTTTCCGAATACTGCTAATACTTGTTAACATTATTTCAAGTCGGTATAATTAAAAGATATGAGTTTTCTGCAGAAAATTTCGGATTTTCTCCAATCATTATTTTCTCCCAATTCTCCTGAATCCATTCAGCGTCAGGCCATAAGGAAAATAGAAAACGATTTGAGGGTGCTTGCTCCAAATCTTTACAAGAACGGACTCATTCAGCCTAGTTTTGCAGAAACCCTAAGGATTCTCTTTCAGAATACAGAACCTATCCTTGACCTTCTTTCCCAGACATTGTGTTCAACGGATCTGGAAACTTCAAGAAAATTTGAAGAACAGCTTTTGCTTACAGGATTTTCTGAAGAAGCAAAAACAACCCTTGAAGAATTTGCCTACGAAAAGAGAAAGGCAGGGGCAATGGAAGCTGATTCCATAATCAGGTACTTTGAGGGCGAGCACAGGAAACTTGAAAAAGTAGTTCGCGAACTTAATTCCCAGGAATTCATCAAGATTGATGCAACCTTGGACAAGATAAAGCAGTTGAACGACATCTGCCGTTTCAGCTATATTACTGCCCTGAAGATTTTTGACAGCGGTTTCAGCACAAAAATTGATTATACCCCAGAATTTCAGGCTCTTCCTCCAGATATTCTGGAAAATAGTCTCCTTGATCTTTACTTTGTAATGGCAGACATGGACATTACAAATTCAGTATTCAATGCGGTGCTTGCCCTTGCAAAACTTACAAAGGGTGGTTCTGTTTCCGATTCTTATGCCACAAACCTCAAGGACAATTTCAAGAAAATTCAGAGCATTGTGAAGCACATCTTTACAAAAGAAGTCCTCATGGATCTTATCCGCCTGGCAAAGAAAAACTGCGAATACATACCAGACCGTTCGGTTTACAAGGGAAATGTAAGACAGAAGTATGCAGATTATCTTGAAAACAGGTTCCGTGTAGATGAAGCACGCCTTAAAAGCGAAATTCAGGATGCAACCATCAGCAACGAAATTAACCAGATTTTCGGTCAGATGCAGCTTGCTCCTGTGGTGGGTTACAGCAAGGAACTGGACAATCAGCTTCGTCAGAGCACACCATGTTCATTCCTCTGGATTACTCCAATGCAGCTCCTCAAGAACTTCATCAGGCTGTATTTTCTTGAGCATGTTAAGCCCCTTCTCAACGACATTGTCATTGAAGGCTTCTTCATGAACCCGACCTACAAGTCGGAATTTTCATCTGTAGTATTTGCAATAAACGATGCCGCAGAACGCATCGAAGCTTTTGAAGCAAAGTTCAAGCGTGGTGCCGTGTTTGACGAAGCAAACATCACCTCCCTTATCCGCGACAGCCATAAGGATTCTTCCTTTGAATCAACCCTTAAGGATATGGTTGATAGGGTCAACAAGACTGCAAAAGAAGTTATTCAGAATGAAACTACCAATGTATTCCAGCTCTACAAGAAAATAAAAGATATTCTTGTTGAGTCTAAGAAACCTAGTTCTGAAATAATCCAGAACCTTAAGGTGCTCATGATTTCTTCAAGAAACCGTGATAATTCTGATTTTATGGAAAGCCAGTATGGTCAGTGGAAGGTTTTCCTTGAAATAATGAAGAATTATGTTATAATTGGAACAATAGAGAAGAAATAAATGGCTACAAAAGCTAAAGGAAAAGGAACTAAAAAGAAGACTTCAGAAAGTTCCGCCGAAAAGGAAGAAAACGAAGTTATCGCAGATTTTGAGAAGCATATTTATGACCTTCAGCAGATGCTGGAAATTTCGCGTTCTTTTTGTACGACTATCGAACTTAATCCTCTTGTAGAATCAATTCTCTATATAGCTATGGCTCAGATGCGTGTTACTGGCGCCGGTATTTTCGTTATCAATGAGCTTAACGATGAAAAAGGTTACGTTCTTTCGGACCACTACAGCGGTATTGCCATCGACCCAACCATTGAATACAGGATTTCCGTTGATTCAAAGCTGGTTGAATTCTTTACACAGTCCAACAATGTATTTACCCTTCCGGAACTGAAGGAATATGTTCCTGATGCCGCCAAAGAATTTTCGATGCTTGAAACCCTAAGTCCATCCCTTGTTGTTCCCCTCATCCTCAAGAACCGCCTTAACGGTATCCTTGTAATGGGAGAACGCATTTTCATTGACGGCATGGAGTCTGCATATACAAACTACGAAAGGGACGAAATCCAGACAATTGCTTCCCTTGCTTCCGTAGCAGTTCACAATGCTTCCCTCATCGAGCAGGCTTCTACAGACATGATGACTCACCTCAAGCTCAAGTTCTTCTTCTTCAACATCCTTGAAGACAAGCTGGACAATGCTTTTGCCCAGAATGAAAAGCTCAGTATCCTTATGTTCGACATCGACTTCTTCAAGAAGTTCAACGATACTTACGGACACGCATGCGGCGACTATGTTCTTCAGCATGTTGCAAAAATCATCAAGGACAGCATCCGCGACGAAGATATGGCATGCCGTTACGGTGGAGAAGAGTTCACTGTAATGCTCTGCAATACCGATGTTGAAGGCGCTTACCTTGTTGCCGAGAGGATCCGCAAGAGAATAGAAGAAACTGAACTTGTTTATGAAAACAACAAGATGAACCTTACTATTTCCGGCGGTATTTCTGTTTTCTCAGTTGATGATAATCCCGTTCGTTCTGCAAGGGCTCTGGTAGATCAGGCAGACAAAGCCCTCTATGTTTCAAAGGCAAACGGAAGAAACCGCGTTTCCGTTGCAGACGGCGAAGAAATCAAATAATATATAGTAATGAATTTACTGAAAAAACCATTCCGCTATGTATTCCTGAATGCCACAATGGCAATCATCTTCATCAATATTGCCGCACTTTTGCTCATTCAGATGATGCCTCGTTCTTCACTGTATCTGGGGCTTTCCTTTGCGGGGCTCAAGTGCCACTATTTCTGGCAGCCTTTGACCTATCTTTTTGTTCACGGTTCATGGCGGCACATTCTCTTCAACATGATTGCCCTGTTTTTCTTTGGCATCCCCTTTGAAAAGGCTGTAGGAACAAAAGAATTCCTTCTGTTTTACTTTGTGTGTGGAATTCTTGATGGTCTTATGTGCATGGCCATCTACTGGTTCTTTGGAATGAATGTTCTCCTCATTGGAGCCAGCGGTGCAATCTATGCCGTTCTTTTGGCTTATGCCGTGGTATTCCCCCGCAATGTGATTTATGTCTGGGGCATTATTCCCGTTCAGGCACCGATTCTTGTCCTTGTATATGCCGTAATTGAATTCCTAAGCCAGTTTACCGGCAGGGGCGGAATTTCTCATGTTGCCCATCTTAGCGGACTGTTACTTGCCTGGCTCTATTTTGTTATAAGGATGGGTGTGCATCCTCTGAAGGTTTGGCGTGACAACCTGTAGAAAAACATGAACAGAAGAATTTTTTTTGTACTGACATTAATTTTTCTCTTTGGTATTGTCCCTTTTGCTGCTAATGCTCAGGTACAGGAACAGAGCCGACAGCTCAGAATTCTTGTATGGGCAGATCTGGATGCTTTCCCCGGAAGCTTTGAAGAAAACACGGAGGCAGAAAAGAAAAATAATGACAAGGAGGGCGAGGATCAGTTTCACAGAATGTTCGGTTTTGCCATTGAACGCACAAAGCAGGTGGCACCTTTTCTCCTTAATGGCATGATCAACGGATGGAAGTTTGAATATACTCCCTATGACAAGCGCCGTGGTGTCAAGGAATTTTGGGAATTTGACGAAATAAAGCCTTTTGATAAAAACATGAACCCCATTGAATTTCATGATCCGGAGGCCATGGACGGAAAACTACTGAGCCGTGCCTACTGTAACAGAACAAGACAGCAGCAGATAGAATACAAGCGCTGGTGCTCCATTGTTCATCCCCATATCAAAGGTGTTGGCAGGGGGTCCGTGGAAAAGGAATTCGACGGAATAAAGGAAGCCTGCAGTATGGCGCTGAAGGAAGCGGTGCGTCAATACTGGAGAACTTTGGAAAAGAACAAGCCCAAGGAAATTTCGGGTACAGTTCTTCTCATCAGGGATCCAAGGATTTATGTAAGAAACGGCCAATATGTGGTCGACCTTGATTTTTTCCTTGAAACTGATAGAATAATTAAATACACACAATTTTAATGTGTTCTAACAAAGGAGGAATCACATGAAAAAAATATTTATGCTCGCAGCCGTAGCATTGTTTGCTTTCGGTTCACTTTTTGCACAGGATGCAGATGCAATTCTCGCAGAAGTAGCTGCAGAAGAATCAAAGGAAGATGCTAATGCAACACAGGTTATCATTCTTGAAGATAACGACCTTTACAAGGAACTCCATCCAAAAGCAAAGAATGTTACACTTCGCATTGACTACACTCCACTTACAGGAGAAGCAATTTTCCAGTATACATGCGTTCGTTCATCATACGACAAGGGCGAAGCAATGAATGTTGCTATGGCTGTATATCAGGACTTTGCTGCTGAACACAAGTACAAGCACTATCGCTATGCAGACTACAAGAAGGGTACTTTCGGCGTTGAAAAGAATTTCAAGGAAGGAAAGATTCCTTATGTATCTTATTCTTCAAGAGTAATCTTTACAAAGTAAAATCTCTTTCTTAGACATTGCGTCAAAACTTTACGGGGCTTCTGAATATGTCCATTCAAGGTGGTTGAGTTCGTCGAAACTACCTTGAACGATGGGATTGTCGTTTCGGCAGGCCCATAGGCAGCTTGCTTTTCAGAAGGTTCCCGTATAATTTTTTTTCAGGCAGAACAAAAAATGGCAGACTTAAAATCATTCATTAAAAATCTTCATCCTCTAGAGACAAAAATTCTCCTTCATTACGGTTTAAAGGATGAACTCACATCAACAAAACTCGAAACAGAACTTGGATTCAAGGCGGGTCACGCAAATCAGGCATTCAGCTGGCTCAGCGGAAAGAAACTTTTGGCAGAAACATCCCGCACACCACATACATATTTTGAACTTACAGACTTCGGACGCAAGATCCTTAAAGATGGATTTGCAGAAGAAAGAATCATTAACTTCCTTAAAGACAATGGACCTCATACTCTTCCAGATATCGCAGCAAAGCTTGCCCTTGAAAACAAGGATGTGGGTTCGGCATTCGGTTCATTGAGCAAGGACAATGTTCTTGGCATGACGGAAGACAAGAGGGCAGAATACAAGGGCGGAGGACTTCCTGCTCGTTTTGTTCTTGCAAAGGCTCTCATAGAAAAGGCAAGCAAGGCAGAAAATTCAACTCTTGACGCTGCAAACCTTTCAAAAGAAGAAATCGAAACAATGGGCGGCCTCACAAAGAAGCGCGGTATTTCTGAAACACCTTTCAAGACCATCGAACGCGAGACTGTTGCATATAAGCTTACAGAAGCATTTACTGCAGTTGCAGAAGCCCTCAAGAGCGCTGGAATTACAGGAAACGAAATCGGAGAAATCACTCCTTCCCTCATTACATCTGGAGACTGGAAGAAGGGAACTTTCCGCGGATACAACATTACAATTCCACCTGCACGCATCATTCCAGGACGCACAAATCCTTATGTACAGTTCCTTGAAAGCGTAAAGGACAAGCTCTGTTCCCTTGGATTCCAGGAATTCGACGGACCGCTCGTAGAAACAGAATTCTGGAACGGTGATGCTCTCTTCATGCCACAGTTCCACGCAGCACGCGACATTCACGATGTTTACCGCATCAAAACCCCTACACACGCAAAGTCAATCGAAGAACCATATTTGAGCAATGTTGCAGCGGTTCATCGCGACGGTGGAAACACAGGCAGCCGCGGCTGGAACTACAGCTTCGACAACGAATTTACACGCCGTCTTATCATGAGAAGCCAGGGTACAGTTCTTTCTGCACACCAGCTTCACAAGGCAGAAGTTCCTGGCAAGTACTTCGGTATTGCACGCTGCTTCCGCTATGACAAGGTAGACGCAACACACCTTTCTGACTTTTATCAGACAGAAGGTATTGTTCTTGGTGAAGAAGCAAACCTCAAGACACTTCTTGGCTTCCTTGAAATGTTTGCCGTAGAAATTGCCGGTGCAACAGACGTTAAGTATGTTCCAGGTTACTTTCCGTTTACAGAACCTTCAATCGAAGTTCACATCAAGCATCCAAAGCTCGGTTGGTTCGAACTCGGTGGTTCAGGCATTTTCAGACCGGAAGTTACAAAGCCAATGGGCATCGATGTTCCTGTTCTTGCATGGGGTATCGGTATTGACCGTATGGCCCTTATGGCTCTTGGACTCAACGATCTCCGCGAATTGTTCTGCGAAGATATCGAACGCGTAAGACTTAGAAAGGCTAAATTCTAAACAAAAGGAAAGCATGGCAGAAGAGTTTGAAGCAAGGGAAAATCCCGTTTATGGCAGAAAGGTTTTCTTTATCAATGCCTCGTTCACTATCGAGCAGCTTGCAAAGGGCATGTTGAGAGATATGGAATATGAGACCTATATCATTGAAGATTTAAAACAGGCCAAATGCATATTACGCAAGAATCCAGACTCCATCTGCCTTGTAAATCTGGATCATGTTGATGCAAATTCCCTTACTGTGGTTCAGTACCTAAACTTCATTCTCTCCTGTGAAGGGGATGAAACGCTTTCTTCCATCTTCTTTGGAGTTCTTTCAATCAACACTTCTCCAAAGCAGATGAACCTCTTCTTCTATAATGTAAAGCTTCCTTGCGGTTATGTTCCGGCATCTCCAAACAGGGAAGACTTTGCGGAAACCCTAAAATGCATTCTTGATGTTAACGGAGCAAAAGGCCGCCGCCAGTATGTCCGTGCAACCTGTGAAGTAAGTGGCAATGCCTTCATCAGCATTCCTACAAAAAATGGCGATGTAAATCTTCCTCTTGTTGACTTCAGTTCTGTTGGACTTGCCTGTAAGATTCCGGAAAAAATGTGTGGGGTAATTGCACCAAATACTAGTCTTCCAAAAGTAGACCTCTGGCTATATGGCGTTAAATTTCCGGCTCCTCTTGTTGTCCTTAAGGAATTCAAGAAAGGCGATATGAATGTTCTTGTAACCCTTTTTGCAAAAAACATAACTATGGAAGTCAGGAAAAAAGTCAGGAGCTATGTCTTCAGAATCCTTGAAGGAAACATTGATACTCAGGCAGACTACAGCAATCCGGACGAAAGCGTATATCCACTTGAACTGTCAAAGAAAAATATGGTTGTTAACATGGATGACTTGCCGTCAGCTGAAGATCTTTGTGAAGCTCAGGAACTGGAAGAACTATAGTTCCGTTTTTGTGGCATAAATTCATTTTATTTCTTATATTTTTATCGTGGCAAAGAAAAAATCTTCAATAGTATATAAATGCTCTAATTGCAGCTACACACAGCCTGCTTGGCTTGGTCGTTGTCCAGCCTGCGGTGAATGGAATACCCTGGAAGAATGCATTACCGACCCAAATGCATCGGCTGCAAAACTCAATGCAGACGGGACTGCAGTAAAGGTAAAGCCTGTTCCAATGGCAAGAATTTCCGCACAGGAAAATGAACGCATCCTTACCGGTAATACTGAATTTGACCGCGTCCTTGGTGGCGGTGCAACAAAAAGAAGCGCAGTGCTCATCGGCGGTGAACCGGGAATTGGAAAATCCACCTTGCTCATTCAGACCGCAGCGGGCATGCTTGGTAACGGCAGGGTGCTTTATGTTTCCGGTGAAGAATCTGCAGGACAGATAAAAGGCCGTGCAAACCGACTTGGACTGAATGTCGATGCCGTTGAAATCCTCTGTACCCTTCGCCTTGAAGACATACTTGATGCCCTTGATTCACTTAAACCAACTGTCGTAATCGTTGATTCAATTCAAACAGTTTATTCTGCTGAATGCGGAATTGTTCCTGGAACCGTAAACCAGCTGAAGTACTGCGCCAACGAACTCATCGGCTGGGTAAAGGAAAGGGACAGTGTTCTTTTTATGACGGCCCATGTTACGAAAGACGGAATCATTGCGGGTCCAAAATCCCTTGAACACATGGTTGATACGGTCCTTTCTTTTGAACGCACAAAAGATGAAGTAAGGTTCCTTCGTGCACAGAAAAACCGCTTTGGCTCTGTAGATGAACTTGGCATTTTCGAAATGGATACTACGGGACTAAAATGCATTACCGATCCAAGTGCCCTTTTCATCACAAGACGAAAAGGTGAAACTCCTGCAGGCGTTGCCTGTGCCAGTGTCTTTGAAGGAAGCCGTGTATTTATAGTAGAAATTCAGGCTCTTACAGTCCCTGCAAAAGCGGCGGTCAACCGGGTTTACAGTGATAAGATAGATGCTGCCCGTGTAAGCCGTGTTGCAGCCGTCCTTGAAAAAAGGCTCGGTATAAAATTCAGCGACCAGGACCTGTACATAAATGTTGCCGGTGGAGTTCGCCTTACTGAAAGTGCCATAGATGCGGCCCTAGCCGCCGCCCTTTACAGCGCAAGGACAGACCTGCCTCTTCCGGAAAAATCTGTAATCATCGGGGAGCTTTCCCTTGCCGGTGAAGTCCGCCCCGTAACAAAGCAGAAGCAGCGAATCAAGGCTGCCCGTGATCTGGGATTTGAAAAACTTACTGTTCCAGAAAAAGATCAGGGCGCTGCAGTTACAGAAAATGTCCGCGACCTTATCAAGGTGCTCTTCGGAAAATAATGTCACACGGATTCGATTTTCCTGCGGAAATTCATAAGGGGAAAATGGAGCTGAAATTTGAAGACATGACAGGATTGATTATTCAAGCCTGCATGAATTTTCATAGGGATGCCGTTAGGCAGCCCGAATCAGTGTGACAGACAAAGTAAAACCCGTAGAACTGAAAAAATCCGTTGGCAACTTTATTCCGGCCAGATGAATTTTGCACCGCAGGTATTTTCGCCGTTGTCCACTATGACATCTATGCCTGTTGCGGATTTATTCTCCACTGCAAGAAAATAAATCCACCTTGCAATTTCTTCAGGCTCCGCCCATTTCTTCATGGGAGTCAAATCCATTATCTGATTCCAGAGTTTTTTATCTTCCATAACGGGAGCATTCATTTCCGTGCACACACCACCAGGGGAAACGCTGTTGGCAGTGGCACCTTGTGGTGCAAGGCGGCTTGCAAGGTTTTTTGTGTATGCAAGTATTCCGCCTTTGCTTGCTGCATATTCTCCGAATTCTGCACCTGTATGAGCGCTTGTGGAGGCAACATTTACAACGGCCTTTGTGCTTTTGCCAATATAGAATTCCGAAACCTTAATCGTTCCCTTAAGGTTGATTTCTATGTCGTTGCAATTCTGTACGCCAGCGTTGTTTACGATAACTTCCATGCCTTCAAGCTTTGGGAAGGTTTCTTCTCTTGAAACGTCTGCAATGTAATGACTGTAGTTTCGGTGGTCAATCGCAGATTCAAGGACATCAAGGCCTGCAACCTCATGCCCCTTTTCAAGAAAATACTCTGCCGTAGCACGACCAATTCCCTTTGCTGTTCCGGTAATTAGAATTTTCATTTGTTGCCCCCTCGGAATTTTTTAGCAATACTTGTCTATGTATTCCTTTCCTACATCATCCCTTTCCCATGCAAGAACAACCTTGTAGCAAAGTGGAGAAAGAATTACTTCAAAGAGCAGCTCTGCAATTCCGCCTGTAATTGAACAGGTAATGGCCTGAACTGGAGTCCATCCAAAGAAGTGTATGCTGACTACAAAAGCAAAAACCATGTTGTCTACAAATTGCCCAAGGAAGGTAGAAATAATCGATCTTGCGGCATAAGCCTTGAAACTGTTCTTTTCAAACAGCTTTCCGACCGTAACATTCATGAAGTTGTTGAAAACCGTTGAAATAACTATTGCCAATGTGCTTCCGAAAACCACGAACCATGAACCGCAGAAAATGCTGTTTACTGCTTCATTGAGTTCTGGAACTGGATTTCCGTCAGCTCCATAGCATGTGCTCCAGTCTCCAGGAATCTTGGAAGCAGCAAAGAAAAGGAGTACTACAAAAAGATTAAGGGCAATGGAAACAAAGCTTACCATGTTTGCAGCTTTTGCCCCGAACCTTTTTACGATGATGTCCATTACAGCAAAGGCAACCCAGGAAAAAATGAATCCTGAATCAAGTGCAAGCCAGGACGGAAGCCCGTTGATGCTTTTGTTTGCAAGAAGATTCATTGCAATGAGCGATGCTACAAAGAATGCAAGTAGCCACGATGGAATGGAATGTAAAAGAGTAAATATTTCTCTGACTCTGGCTTTGATTGATGCCATAATCAACCCCCTGGTTTTAATTTTTTAGTTGCAGGATGGCAGGAACGAACTGCAACTTGTATTTAATGTCATTACCCATTATACTTATTCATCATGAAAACGTCCAACAAATTCACAGTGGCAAGAGTTATAAGCTCGCCTGTCTTGTTCCTTATATATTTCATTCCGGTATGGACAAAGGCTGAACCCGGAAGCGTCCTTGCAATCACTTCGATGGTTCTTTCAATTCCCCTTCTTGCCCTTGCCGAACTAACAGATTATTTTGATGGTCACTATGCACGCCTTCATAACGAGGTAAGTGACTTCGGAAAGATGTTCGATCCTTTTGCGGATGTTTTCCTTCACCTTTCAATGTTTACCTGCTTTGTATTCTCAGGTTACATGCCTGTTTGTTTTTATATTCCTATTCTTTACCGTGAATTCAGCCAGAACTTCCTCAGAATGGTAGCGGCAAAGAGCGGAACTGCAATCGCTGCCCGTAAAGGTGGAAAGGTAAAGACTGTGTTCTATGTTGCTTCCTGCTTTGTGGCCCTTGCACAGGAAACTCTTGTTCGCACAGGCCTTGTAGAAGTCTTTGGTCTGAATGATTTAGTGATGGACATTTTCAGATATGTAGGCTACGGCTTCTTTGGCGTATGCGTTCTTCTTGCATATACTTCGTTTATTGACTATCTAAAAAACTTCGGAAAAATTTTGAAGGACAATATCTAAACTGATATACCGACAATTGTTGATAAGGGATTAGGAATTCTTGTAATTCTTAATCCCTTATTTTTTTAGAAAAACTTTCCGCTTTCTATAAATCCAGCGGTTATATATATAAGTGGAACGACTATTCCGGCGGTTGTCTCCCAATTAATCTATGGGAGGCATGCTTATGACCTTGATTGAACTTATTGAACTGGCACCCAATGTTGCCACAATAATCATGATGGTTATGGCAGTCCTTTCTTATCTAAATAAGAAATAAAGACAAAAAAAACCGCCTGTGTTGGTAGCCCGGGCGGTTTTTAATAATTGCTAGGGAGACAACCAAAAGAATAGTTGTTCCTTTTTTTTAATTTAACACTTTATCCTGATAGTTGCAAGTTTAATCCCATGCTTAAAGGGATTTGATTTTTATGCACCAGATTCAAATTATTTCCAAAAACTTTCCGCTTTATATAAATCCAGCGGTTATATATAGGTTAGGGAAATTTGTTCACCGAATCTTAAACAGCTGGAGTAAATAATGACTAATGAAATCAGGATTACCGACAACTTCATGTTTGCAACAGTTATGAAGGGCGAAAGCATTAATGTCATTAGAATCCGGAACTCATATAACTTTCGTCTACGTAAGGGACAGCAGCCGTGTCTTTACGCTTGAGATGCAGTGCGACGACAGGAAGGATTTGCCCTTGAGGACAAGGTGGGGCTGCAGGACATTTCTTTTCTGGACAAGGGCAACATGTACAGGCACCTGCCTGAATCCTACATCCTCTTCATTTGGACGAGCAGGTTTCCTTTACCCGGAATCTTCGCCAATGGAGGAAAGAGCACATGACTTTAGAACAGGAAATAAAGCTGCAGGTAAGCTATGCCTATGACGATGGGTTCTCACAGGGATTAAGCCAGGGCGCCTACGATGCAAAGATTGAGGCGGCAAAATTAAAAATAAATTTGCGAATTCAGAAAAACTCAGTATAATATATCTGTTGGAATTTTCAGTTTATGCCGAAAATTTAGTGATTCATGCCTTTTATGAGGACAGGAGTATTTAGAATTCAAAAAGAATTCTGTTGACTTCTGCTCTTTATAAAGGTAGAATTAAAATATGATGCCGTATGGTATCGCAAAAAATAAGGAGGCTAAGAGATGAAAAAGACTCTTATCGCAGTAGCTGCAGCAGCAGCTTTAACAACATCTGCTTTCGCAGAAGTAACATTCGGTGCATGGCTTCGTGTACTTGCAGCTCCAGTTGCAAGTGACGGAGATGAAACAGTAACAGCAATGGGTAACTCTTGGGGTTATGGTGCTCGCGTTGCTCGTCTTAACGTAAATGCTGTAGCAGAAGACGGAAGGGCTGGTTTTGACATGGGTATTTACAATGACCTTAACGATGGTCTTTCAACAGGTGACCAGTGGTCAATCTGGACAAAACCAGTTGAACAGGTAAAACTTTCATTCGGTAAGTATGACAACAATACTCTCCGTGGTGATCTTTGCTACGGTTCATGGAACTGGCTCCGCCCAACATCTTCTTGGTATGTAGACGACGAAGGTCTCTTAATGTCTGGTAACGGTGGAAAGGGTGCCCTTATTGAAGTTACACCAATGGAAGGACTTTACATCCAGGCTCTTATTCCAATTGATACAACAAAGCAGAAGGCTGAAGATGTATATAAGAACGCACGCGGTGGTTTTGCTTACAGCATCGACGGTATTGGTAAAATCAAGGGACAGGTGATTCTTAACAACACACCAGAAAAAGCAGCAGTTGCAGCAGCGGATGGTTTGTATGTAGCTGCAGCTGGTGGTGCAGCAGTTGGTTTTGAAGCTGGAGATGATCTTCCTGAAGGCGCTGTTGTTATTAAGAATGCAGTTAAAGCAGCAGCAGCTTCTGATGCTTACCTTGACAAGACTTTTGAAGCAGAATTTGACCTTACATCTGTAGAAAACCTCTGGCTTGGCGTTGGATTCCAGATGAAGATGATTGACAAGCTTGATGACCGCGCAGACCAGTTTGAAACATCTAAGATGAAGATCGCCCTCGGCGCATCATACCAGGTAAACGATGACCTCAAGGTATCTGCTTCAGGCGCTTACCTTACAGCCCAGAAGGGAAAGGACGACGGTGGCGTTGACGGCGTATTCCAGCTTGGTGCAGGAGTTGACTACAACCTTGGCGAAGGTGTGAGCCTTGCAGCAGACGTTCGCTATAAGTCTAAGGAAAATGATGTTGACAACACAGATAGCCTTGCATTCCTTGTTGGTGTAACAAAGGGAATTTCTTCCAACGGTTATGTAGGTGTTGGTTTCCAGGCACAGACAAACAGCGGAACCTGGGCTAACACTGTAATTACAGGTGAAGAAGCAAAGGGAGACAAGCTTACATGGGCTATCCCAGTTGCAATGTCTGTATGGTTCTAATTCAAAACCTGCAGTATGCTTAACTTAAATACGAATGTGATTTAACAAAGCAGGCCCCTGGCTCATCACCAGGGGTTTCTTTTTTTTGTGCTGCATAGAGTGTAAATAAAGTTTTAAATGAGACTACGAATGAACTGTTGTTGCAGTCTACTGCTTTCCGTTGTCATTGAGTTTATCTATCTCTTCTTTAGAAAGGCCTGTTAGTTTCACAATCTGTTCTACACTCAGACCCATTGCAATGGCGCTCTTTGCCGTCTCAACAGCCTTGACGCGGGCCCCTTGTGCCTTGCCGTCGTCGTATGCGTATCTTGCCTGCAGCCTTATCTCCTGCTCTATCGTCATGTGTTCCTTCCTCCATTCGCGCAGGTTTCGGGTGTGGACTACCTGCTCCTGCATGCACCTCGTAAGGTCGTCCTCGGCCTTCTTGTCAGAGAAGTACTTCAGCAGCGAACGCCTCTCGGGATTGTTTTCCCTTTCCCATGCATTCACATTGTAGAACACTTTCCGGCATTTGTCATTCAGCGGCAGCCCCTCGTATTCGGCGCACATGTTCTCAAACGTGTAGACCGGCAGTCCTTTTCCCGCTCAAGGTAGACACTTTTTTCGATGCCGATCCCCAGCATCCTTTCAAGGAATGGCCTGCAGATGCCTTCGTTCTGCATGACCGTTGCGGATGCTGCTGCAGCTACTGTGATAAGAGTCTTTTTCATATCTTAACATCCTTAAAAAGGAAAGGCTAAAAAGAGGCATTTCTATTTCTGCAAAAGGAAAATCAGGCTTAATGACATGCTTTTTTATTAAAAAACTCTAATCTTTTTATAATGGTATTTATTTTGTAATAGTCAGGCCTTTCCGATAATATAGTCATTATGAAAATGCTTGGGAAATGGCCGTTGTTTCTGATTTTTTTTCTGTATGGAAGCCTGGCCTTTGCAGATAAGATTTCTCTTACTCCACAGACTGCAGTTGAATATGCGCTGAATAATAATATTTCACTAAAGCAGGAAAAAATCACCTTGGGCTCAAAAGAAAGGGATAAGAAATATTCCTGGAATGGAGTCAGTCCTTCTGCAAGCTTGAGTGCAACCTACAGTTCAGCTCTGCCCTCGAAAGAAAACAGCCGCGATACTATTTCTGCAGGAGCGAGAATTTCTGCAACCCTTACACCGTCATTGTATGCACAGGTAAAAAATGCAGTCCTTGCTTATGAACAGCAGGAAATAAATTATGAATCTGCAAAAAGCACCATTTCACTTTCTGTATTCAAAAACTACTATGAAATTCTTTATGAAAAGGAAAATCTTTCTTTGTGCGAGAAAAATCTTGAAACAAAGAAAAAACAATATAAGTCTAACCTTGAAAAATTTAACCGGGGCATGTTGAATCAGGTGGATGTCTTGAGTGCGCAGATAAATTATCAGAATACTGAACTGACATTTGAAACCCAGAAAATCAATTTGGAAAGCAACATTGCAATTTTTAAACAGACTTTGGGTATTCCCCAAGATCAGGAAATTGAATTTTCAGGGAATTTCAACGGTCTTTTTAATTTCAAAAAAATTTCTGGGGAATCAATTCAGATGAATTCTCCGTCAGTAGCATTACTCGAGAAGCAACTGGAATCTGCAAGAAATTCTTTGCTCCTGAATAGATTCAAGATTTATGGACCTAGCCTTACTGCATCTTATAATTATTCTACAACTTATATTGCAGACGGATTTGAAAAAAGCAGCAATGGGGGAAGTCTTTCTATCGGAGCATCAATTCCTCTTGATGGATTTATGCCCTGGTCAAGTTCTTTCCAATTAATAAATTCAAGCAAAGATAACATTGAATCAATTGAACTGAAACTTGAAGACGAGAAGGAAAGCATCAGAATAAAATCAGAATCCCTGGTAAAAAAAATAAATCAGTGTGTGGACAACCTTAAAGTCAGGAAAGACAGCATTAAGCTTGCAGAAACAAATTATGACATGACCCTTAAGGCTTATAATTACGGAACAAGGGATTTGCTGACCCTTCAAGCTGCACAGGACAGCCTCCTTTCATCAAAGGTAAATTTAATAGCGGAGGCAAACACTATGGTTGTTTCAATTTGCGAACTTGAAAATATATGCGGCATGGTTCCCGGGACTTTGCTTGGAGAAAATAAATGAATAAGAAACCTATTGCAATTATTTCTTTATGTGTTGCAGCAATTGCTGTAACTTTCATCTACATAAAAAAAGCTCCTGCCGGTAAAGGTCAGATGCCTGGTATGCAGGGTGCTCCAGCGGGGAAAGGTATGGCTGGTGGCAAGGGTGGTCCAATGGGGACTACAGAAACAATGGTTACTGTAAAGACTCAGGAAGCAAAGAAGACTGTCCTCCATGATTATGTTAATACCAACGGAGAAATTGAAAGCAAAAGCAGTGTTGCGGTTTTTCCGGACATTGGCGGAAAGGTTTACCAGAATTTTGTTGGCCTTGGAAGTGTTGTAAAGAAAGGTGATGTAATTGCGGAAATCGATCCTAGTGAACCCGGTGCTTATTATACCCACAGCAAGGTTTTTGCTCCTGTAAGCGGAACCATTATTGCAAGTGTTGTTGAGGCAGGTACTAAGGTAAGCACTCAGAGTGTAATTACTACAATTGGTGATGTGTCTAACCTTCAGCTTAAGGTTAAGATTGTTGAACGTTATGTTGCAAACATCAGGAAGGGCCTTAAGGCTAAGGTAATCCTTGATGCCTATGAAAATGAAGTTTTTGAAGCAACGGTTGTTAAGGTTTCTCCGGTCCTTGATCAGAACAGCAGAACAAAGGAAGTTGTCCTTGATTTTGATAAAAAGGATGAAAGGATTAATGCCGGAATGTTTGCCAAGGTAACTTTGTATACAGTTGATTATTCCGGAGTTGTTGCTGTTCCGACTTCTTGTATAGTTGCAAAGGGCAAGCACAATTATGTGTTTGTAGTTTCCAAAGACGGAAAGAAAGCAGTGAAAAGAGAAGTTTTTCTTGGTCGCAGCGTAGACAATCTTGTGCAGGCTGAAGGAATAGAAGAAGGGGAGCGCATCGTGGTTGAAGGCATGAGCGTTCTTACTGACGGATCTTTGATAAGGGAAATAAAATGATCAGCGAAAAAACAATGCAGCACCCGATTTTGGTGCTTATGACATTTGTTCTTTTGGGACTTACAGGCATTTTTACAATGAGCAATACGTCTCTTTCTCTTAATCCAGATGTAGACATGCCTTACCTTATGGTCTCTGCAAGCTACACAAATGCAGGCCCTGAGTCCGTTGAAAAAAGCGTTACCAAAATTATCGAAGATTCTTTGATAAGTGTCAGTGGCCTGAAGAATTTGAATTCAACTTCCATGGAAGGAAGCTGTCAGGTGAGCATGGAATTCAATTACGGAACTGATCTTGAGATTGCAGCCAATGATGTCCGTACCAAACTTAGCCGTATTACAAGCCGATTGCCTGATGACGTTCAGCCAAATGTTTTCAAAATGGATGCCAACAGCTGGCCTATTCTTCGCATTGCTGTCCGTGGCAACCGCAGTGCCGATGACCTTAAGCAGATTGCCGACGACTACATTGTTGATGTTCTTGAGCAGGCTGATGGTGTTGCAGAGGCAAAATCAAGCGGCGGCAGAACAAAGATTGTCCGTGTTGAAATCGATCAGAATCGACTTCAGGCTTATGGTCTTACATTGACCGGAGTTGCTTCAAGCCTTTCAAGGCAAAACATAGAAATTGGCGGCGGTCAGATTACGGAAGGTCAGAAAGACTATTCTGTAAGAACTACGGGTGAATATAAAAGCGTTGATGAAATAAACAATACGGTTGTTGCTACAAAAAACGGTTATGATGTAAAGCTTAAGGATCTTGGGCGGGCTTATCTTGGGTACATGGATATGTCAAGCGAAGTCTATATCAACGGGGAACCTGGCGTTTATGTTTCAGTAACAAAGCAGTCGGGCGAAAACTCCGTTACCGTAGCGAATGGTGTCTATGCAAAAATGGAATCCTTAAAGGATGTTTTGCCTTCGGACATTAAAATGGAAATTGTTCGTGATGATACGGACAGCATCCGCGATACTTTGAATACTCTTTTTGAAAGTGCAGAACAGGGGCTTATCCTTGCGGTTATTATTCTCTTTGTATTTCTGTGTTCAGTAAAAACAACAATCATCATTGCCGTTTCAATTCCACTCAGCATCATCATTACCCTGCTTGCAATGAACATGTGCGGCATAACCCTGAACATGATGACAATGACAGGCCTTATCCTTGGTGTCGGAATGATTGTTGATGCTTCCGTCGTTATGATCGACAACATCTATGCCTACCGTAACCGAGGAACGAAAGCCCATGTTGCTGCAGTTCTCGGTACTCAGGAAATGATTGTTTCCGTAATTTCGGGAAACCTTACTACCATCTGCGTATTCATCCCCTTTCTTTTCTTTATGAAAGACCTTGGCTACATGGGGCAAATGTTCAAGGGAATTATTTTTACGATTGTAATTGCCCTTGTAAGTTCCCTGTTTGTTGCCATCTTCCTTGTTCCTGTTCTTGCAGGGCATTTTCTTCCCCTGACAAACAGAAAGGAAAAGCCGGTTGAATCTGCGGTGTTCAAATTCCTTTACGGTACATTTGAAAAATGTCAGAAAGCAATTGAAGGTGTTTATGGGAAAGTTCTCCGCTCAGCCTTGAACCACAGGATTACTACAATAGTTGTATGTACAACGGCCCTTGTTATGGCTCTTATGTTTATTCCTACTTTGAAAATCCAGATGATGACGGGTGGCCACGATGACAGCGTTACGGTAAAAATGGTTCTTCCTGTTGGTACCAGCCTTGAAGAAACTACCGAAGCGGTTCAGCAGTTTGAAAAAATCGTAATGGATGAAATCAAGGGGGTTAAAAATATAATCACATCAATAGGTTCAGGTTCAAGAAATGCAACTTCATATACTGGACAGATTGAAATCCAGCTGCCTCCCAGCGACAGGCAGATAGACAATGATGCAACCATCCAGCGAAAACTACGTGCACACTTCAGTGATTTTACAGATGTTCAGTTCAGTTTCGGACAGGGAAGGCGACAGCAGATGACAGGAAGCGACATTGATATCGTTGTCAGAAGCCAGAGCCTTTCAAAGGCAATGTATGTGGCAAATCAGATTAACGATGTAATGGCCGCAATGCCGGAGATAGGAGAACCTTCTGTAGATACTGAAGAAGGTCTTCCTCAGGTTCAGATAGAAGTTGACCGACAGCGTGCATATAACTTTGGGGTCAACATCAATACAGTTGCAAATGAAATCAAGGCATGTATCGAAGGTGTAACTGCAACAACTTTCCGTGACAATGGAAATGAATATTCGGTTTACGTAATGCTTCGTGAAGAAGACAGAAAACAGGTTATTGATCTTGAACAGATTTATGTAAGCGGTTCCAAAGGTCTTGTGGCTCTTTCCAATGTTGCAAGTGTAAACAAGGGGCTTGGACCTGTTGCAATCAGGCACGAAAACAGAAACCGCCTTGTTCATGTTAAGGCAAACATCCTCAACGAAGAAAATGCCAACATCGTTGAAAGGAGAATAAAGGAAAACTGTGCAAAGGCTTTTATTGTTCCTGAAGGTGTAAGCGTTAGCTATGAAGGAAGCTGGACGGAAATGGCAAAGCAGGGAAAGGTATACGGAAAAATCATTCTTATGGCAATCCTTCTGGTATTCGGTGTTATGGCTGCAACCTATGAAAGTTTCAAGGCCCCCATCATCAATATCTTTACGATACCGTTCCTTGTAATCGGGGTTATCTTCATCTACAAGATCATCGGGCAAGCCTTCTCGCTTATGAGTGCAGTAGGAGTCATCATGCTGGTCGGCATTGTCGTTAACAACGGTATCATCCTTGTAGACTACACGAACCTTTTGCGCGAAAGAGGAAAGCCGATGATTGAAGCCTGTTATGAGGCCGGAGTAAGCCGTCTTCGTCCGGTTCTCATGACAACCCTTACAACTATTCTCGGTATGATTCCAATGTGTTTTGCTTCAAGCGGAAGTGCAGGCATGGTTCAGCCAATCGGAATTGCTGTTGTGGGAGGGCTTTTCAGTTCGACATTCATTACGCTGTTCTTTATTCCAGTGCTTTACAGTTACATCATGATTAGCAGAAAAAAGGAAGAGGTAGGGATCAGGGTATGATAAGAATAGAAATAATTTCCAACAAGTCGGTGCAGGAAGACATTGAAAAAGCAATGGAAGGAAACATAGAGAATTTTTACTACACTACAATACCTCTGGTTCTTGGACGAGGCGAGGAAAACAGAAAGCTAGGTACTGCAACCTGGCCAGAAACAAATTTTGCAATGATCAGTTATATTGAAGATAAAGATTATGAGACTGCAAAAAAAGTTATTGCTGCAATCAAAGATAAATTTTCCGGAGAAGGAATCAAAATGTTTGCAGTAAAGGCTGAAGTTTAAATCATGAGTTTTTCGAAATTCGAAATGTCCACAGGCTTTGAATAGTAGTATCCCTGAATGCTTTCGCAGCCTGTTTCTGAAAGGAAGTTGTTCTGTTCGGCAGTTTCAACACCTTCAGCCGTTACTTGAATTCCAAGTTCCTTTGCAAGCAGAATGATATGGTGAAGAAGTCTTTCGCCGCTGTAGTTTCCTATTGAATCTATGAGGCTTTTGTCCAGTTTCCATGCAGAAAAGCGAATGGAGTTTAATGCTGAAAGGGAAGAGTATCCGGAACCAAAGTCATCCATGTGGAGAACGAAACCTGCACTTACAAAGGCATCAGTGATTTCCTTGAACCTTTTGTCTTTTACTGCTGCAGTTTCCGTAATTTCAATCGGAACATATTTTTTTTCTATTTCTGCAGATTCTGCAATGTGGCTGTAGATGCTTATTATGTCTTTGTAGTAGAGGCTGATACGGGAAAGGTTAACTGAAACAGGTATGATTTTCCTGCCTTCGCTCTGCCATTTTTTCTGCTGCATGCAGACTTTCCTGAAGATGTACTGGTCAAAACTCCTTATCAATCCATTGTTTTCAAAAAGCGGAATGAATTCTCCCGGGGAAACAAAAATTTTTCCATCCTTTATCCACCTTACCAAAGCTTCTGCTCCGATTATTTCATGGTTTTCGGGATTGTATTTAGGCTGATACCAGACATGGAATTCATTCTGGGCGAGGGCATTTTCAAAATTTTCAATTATGTTTTCTTCCCAAACAAGGCGGTCCATGTCCTTCTTTTCAAAGAAAGCATAGTCAGCGTCCTGTAGTTTTTTTGCATTGTTTTTTGCGGTGACTGCTTCACTGTAAGAAAGATCAATTGTTTTTTCAGGACACCACATGGAAATTCCGTAGTACAGTTTAACCTGAGGAAGAGAAAGTTCTGCCGAAATCAAATTCAGTGAATAGGAAATGGACTTGATTTTAGTGATGATTTCATTTTGATCTTCTGTAGGACAAAAGGCAATGAAATTGTCTGCGTTTATGTGTGCGGCAAAATCACCTTTGGGAAAATCAAAGACTTCTTCAATTCTGTCCCAGATGGCTTTGATTACCTTGTCACCGATACCGGTTCCGAAAGTTGTATTGATGAGTTTGAAGGCATGGATGTCGATGGAAATGATTGATCCGCGAACATTTGCAGAAATGAGTTCCTTCTTGAACTTGATGTAGTTGTATCCTCCGGTAATTGGATCAAAGTAGGCATGGCGTTCAAGTTCATTCCGGTGCTGTTGAGCTTCTATTTTTTTTGCATGGGTTGTGTTGTTGAGTACAGCAAGGGCGCATATGTCTCCGTCTTCGTTCTTTGTAAGTAGAAATCTTTGGTTAAGGAAAAATTCCTTGCCCTTTTCGTTGGTGTACCAGTACTCTATTATGTGATCCCGTTTGCCTTCACTGTAGGATTTTAGAAGATAATCTTTTGTGTTGGAAAAAATTTCATATTTAGACGCATAATCAGGATCGATGGCTTTGTTAATCCAGTTCTTTATGAAGTCAGAAAATTTACATGGAGCCGACATGCCAAGCAGTTTCGTGGTTGAAACAATGGTTCCCTGTTCACTTTTATAGAAAATTTCATTCTCAATAAAGTCTTTGGAGAGATTAGCTTCATAATGGCAGATTGCTTCGGAAATAATTGCACTCTTATACTGTGATTCATAGAACAGGCTGCGCTCGAGAGATGCTATTTTTTCCTTGTCGGTTTGTTCCATACCGTGTAATCCTTTAGGTTATTCTTTCCTTTATTATACATAGGATAACATAAGTTTTCAAATATACACGAAATAAATAAAGATCATTATGCTATTGATGGAAAGGCCTAAGGGTGGTGGCAAATTATTGAAATTTGTCCATTTCCATTTTGCAGAGCTGGTCGCAGATTTCGTTGTATTCAACGCCTGCATGTCCCTTTACCCATTTCCACTCAATGTCCAGCTGGTTGTAAAGGTTGTCCAAAGCAATCCAAAGGTCCTGGTTGAGAACGGGTTTCTTTGCTGCTGTTTTCCATCCGTTTTTCTTCCAGTTCTTTATCCAGGAAGTTATTCCGTTCTTTACATACTGGCTGTCGCTGTATACTTCCACATGTCGGTTTCTCCAGCCTGTGTTTTTTACAACTGCGTCCAGTGCGTTTATTGCGGCGCTAAGTTCCATGCGGTTGTTCGTTGTCTGCTTTTCACCGCCTGAAAGCTTAGTAATGTTTGTCCCGTCGATGATTACTGTTCCCCATCCGCCTGGCCCCGGGTTACCTGAGCATCCGCCGTCTGTGTAAATAATTAAATTTTCCATAGGGAAAAGTATAGTACATTTTTTAAGAATTAAGAATTAAGAATTAAGAATTAAGAATTAAGAATTAAGAATTAAGA
>SAMEA3663296__coassemble_205_pt1 | contig 31398 bp, 24 predicted proteins | sample SAMEA3663296__metabat2_low_PE_018 | metagenome-assembled genome bin SAMEA3663296 (sample SAMEA3663296) | pig gut metagenome | biome: pig gut; feature: pig-associated habitat; material: faeces | place: China | collected 2013
ATTTTTCAAGTGGTTCAAAATATTCCAAAGCAGAAGTTGGAGGAACATCACGACCGTCAAGCAAAGCATGAACGCGCAAAGTCTTTACACCTTCCTTGTGTGCCTGAGCGATCATTGCCTTAAGGTGATCAATGTGAGAGTGAACGTTTCCGTCTGAAACAAGACCCATAAGGTGGAAAGTTGTTCCCTTGTCCTTTACATTCTTTACAAGCTTTTTCCAAGTAGCACCTTCAAACATTGTGCCAGAAGAAATTGATTCTCCAACAAGCTTGGCACCCTGAGCAAAAACGCGTCCACAACCGATTGCATTGTGACCAACTTCGCTGTTTCCCATATCATCGTCAGAAGGAAGGCCAACGGCAGTTCCGTGAGCCTTAAGCTGAGTGTGCGGACAGTTGTTTGTAAACCAGTCCAGATACTTCATTTTTGAAGCCTTAACTGCATCTCCTTCTTCATACTTGCCATATCCAACGCCGTCCATGATTACGAGGACAACAGGACCACGACGACCTTTCCAGTTTGGATTTTTTTCCAAAGCGTGCATTGTGTCTGCCATATAAAATTGCTCCTACAAATAATTTGCCAATAATTTTCTACTAGAAATATAATGTTTTTTTTGTTTATTTACAATAAACACTATTTTGCAAGCTGCTGATTCAGTTTCTCTGGTGTTTAATATATCTGTAATATGTTCAGCAATTCGTTTTGTATCAGATTTTTCCTTGTTTGGATTTTTACCTGTCAAAATAATTGAAAGTATGGATATGAAGGCACCATCTCTTTTTGCTTCCTGAAACGGCAATACTGCAATTGAACCGGCACCTTCAAGGTCAAGCTGGGCAGGCCTTTTTATCTGTGTTGAAATGGTTGTGGAACATCCTGAAAGAATAAGCAGTAAAATCGTTATGTAAAGAAAAGATTTTTTCATGAAAAACATCAGTAGCAAATTATATATGAATGGCATAAAAAAAAGAATCCCACCCATGGATTGACAGGATTCTTTTATTGTTATTTTCTAGCTGGATAAGCTTTGACTATTTAATAGCTGCATGAAATTGGCCCACGCAAGCGTAACTTCGAGAATTAACTCGTCCTTCTCCGCGTTCGTTATGCTAGGCTTAAGCGTTAATTCTCGACAGTTCGCTTTGTTATTTTATTGCAGCGTGGAAGGGGCATGCAAGCATGCCCTCAAGAACCAATTTGTCCGCAGTCCGCGTCCATTTTGCTTCGCAAAAACATTGGTTCTTGATTGAGTTGGATTATTTTATTGCTGCATGGAATTCCTGGAGGGACTTAACGCCTCCCTTTCCTTCCTTGCTTGCCTCTATACCGAGGGCAGCGGCACGGGCTGCTGCTATAGTTGTAATGTAAGGGACCTTGTACTTGAGGGCTGCCTTACGGATTGCTTCTTCGTCTGCAACTACGCCGCGGCGAACTGAAGGTGTGTTGATGCAGAGGCATACTTCCTTGTTGAGGATTACATCCATTACATTTGGACGGCCTTCGGCAATTTTGTTTACCTTTTCGCAAGGAATGCCGTTTTCTGTAAAGTACTTTGCAGTTCCTTCTGTTGCAAGAAGTTCAAATCCAAGCGAATAAAGTTTCTTTCCAACTTCGATGATCTGTTCCTTGAGGGCAACCTTGTCTGAAAGGGAAACAAGGATCTTCTTCTTTTCACCGGCCTTTGGTGCTGAGGGGAGTTCTGCTCCTGCACCTTCCTGGCTCTTGAAGTATGCCAATGGGAAACTATCAGAAAGTCCAAGAACTTCACCTGTCGAACGCATTTCTGGTCCGAGAACCGGGTCAACGTTAGGGAACTTTGTGAATGGGAATACAGCTTCCTTTACGCCGTGGTGTGGAATTACCTTGTCCTTAAGGTTAAGGTCCTTGAGGGTTTCACCAAGCATAAGGCGTGTTGCAAGACGAGCCATCTGTGTATTGCATACCTTAGATACAAGAGGAACTGTACGGGAAGCACGAGGGTTTGCTTCGATTACGAATACCTTTCCGTCTTCGATTGCATACTGCATGTTCATCAAGCCGCAAACGTGAAGGTTCTGTGCAATCTTTGTTGTGTATTCCTTGATTGTTGCAAGGTTGTCCTTGCTGATTCCAACTGGAGGAATGACACATGCAGAATCACCTGAGTGAATGCCTGCAAGCTCGATGTGTTCCATTACAGATGGAATGTAAACTTCCTTTCCGTCTGAAAGTGCATCTGATTCGCATTCAAGGGCATTGTGGAGGAAGCGGTCAATGAGGAGAGGGCGGTCTGGTGTTACACCTACTGCCTTTTCTACATATTCAGCAAGCATCTTTTCGTCGTAGATGACTTCCATGCCGCGTCCACCAAGAACAAATGAAGGACGGATCATGATTGGGTAGCCGATTTTGTCTGCGGCTGCTTTTGCTTCTTCAAAGTTTACTGCCATTGCGCTTTCTGGCATTGGGATTTCAAGTTTGTCCATCATCTTGCGGAAGAGGTCGCGGTCTTCTGCAATGTCGATGGAATCGATTGATGTACCGAGGATGTTTACGCCTTCATCGCTGAGGGCACGGGCAATGTTGAGTGGAGTCTGTCCACCGAACTGGACGATGACACCCATTGGCTTTTCTTTTTCGTAGATCTGGAGAACATCTTCAAGTGTAACTGGTTCAAAGTAAAGCTTGTCCGAAGTGTCATAGTCTGTTGAAACTGTTTCCGGATTGCAGTTAACGAGGATTGTTTCGTATCCCATTTCCTTAAGCTGCATGGCCGCATGACAGCAGCAGTAGTCGAATTCGATGCCCTGACCGATTCTGTTTGGACCACCGCCGAGGATCATGATTTTCTTCTTGTTGTCAGAAACTGGAGCCTTGTCTACATCGTTGTATGTTGAGTAGTAGTAGTTAGCATTTTCTACGCCTGAAACTGGAACTGCAAGCCATCCTTCCTTTACGCCGAGTTCTGTTCTCTTTTTGCGTACATCCTTTTCGCGTATGCCAAGGATCTTTGCAATGTACTTGTCGCTGAAACCTTCTTTCTTTGCCTGAATGAGAAGACCATCTGCAGGAAGCTGACCAGGGGTCTGGAGCATCTTTTCTTCTGTTGCAACAAGTTCTGCCATTTCCTGGAGCCATTCTTTCTTTACGAAAGTAAGTTCATTGAGCCTGTCCAAAGAAACACCCTTGCGGATTGCTTCGTAAAGGATGAACCATCTTTCGCTTGATGCAGTTTTGAGCATGTCGCAGAGTTCATCAGCTGACTTCTTGTTGAAATCCTTTGCAAAACCAAGACCTGCACGTCCGTTTTCAAGACCGCGGATAGCCTTCTGGAATGTTTCCTTGAAAGTTTTACCGATGGCCATGACTTCACCGACGGCCTTCATCTGTGTTCCGAGGGAATCTTCTACGCCACGGAATTTTTCAAATGCCCAGCGTGCAAACTTGAGGACAACGTAGTCTCCGTCCGGAGCTCCACCTGCTGTGTATTTGTCCAATGTTCCGTCACGCCAGTATGGAATTTCATCCAATGTCATGCCGGAAGCAAGCTTTGCTGAAACGAGGGCGATTGGGAAACCTGTAGCCTTTGAAGCAAGGGCAGAAGAACGTGAAGTACGAGGGTTGATTTCGATGATTACAACTTCGCCTGTTTTTGGGTTGTGAGCAAACTGAACGTTTGTACCGCCGATAACGCCGATTGATTCAACAATCTTGAATGCATCCTTTATAAGACGGTCTTCAAGTTCCTTGTCGATTGTCATGAATGGAGCTGCACAGAAAGAATCACCTGTGTGGACACCAACAGCATCGATGTTTTCGATTGTACAGATTGCAATCATCTGGTTCTTTGCGTCGCGTACAACTTCAACTTCAAGTTCTTCCCAACCAAGGATTGACTGTTCGATAAGGCACTGGTGTGTAAGGGAAAGGTCGAGGCCGTTTGTTACGATTGTGCGGAGTTCTTCCATATTGTAGCAGAAACCACCACCGGCTCCACCCATTGTGTAGGCTGGGCGAACAACGATTGGGAAACCGATTTTTGTTGCAATTATTTCTGCTTCTTCTACTGTATAGCAGATGTCAGACGCTGGAGTCTTGATTCCAAGCTTCTGCATTGTTTCCTTAAAGATTTCACGGTCTTCACCGCGTTCAATGGCATCAAGGTTAACACCGATAACCTGTACCCCGTACTTTTCAAGTACACCTGCCTTGTTGAGTTCCTGTGCAAGGTTGAGTCCTGTCTGTCCACCAAGGTTAGGGAGGAGGGCATCCGGACGTTCCTTTTCTATGATCTGTGTAAGGCGTTCAAGATTAAGTGGTTCTATGTATGTAGCATCTGCCATAACTGGGTCTGTCATGATAGTTGCCGGATTTGAGTTTACGAGAACAATCTTGTATCCCTGTTCACGAAGGGCCTTGCAAGCCTGTGTGCCTGAATAGTCAAATTCGCAGGCCTGACCGATAACGATTGGACCTGAACCGATAATCAAAACTTTGTTGATGTCTGTGCGTTTAGCCATTTTCTGTAACCCCTTAAAAAAAAAGCTGAACCCGCAAAAGCGAATTCAGCTAAAATTCAAAATAAAATAAATGAAAGTACCAGCAAGACAGTGATTGTGTTTCTCAATATGCTTTCCTATTGTTACCTTCTTCATACTGAAACGACATTTTATAGAAAAGGGGGATAAAATTCAAGGCGTTTCAAAGATTTTCTAATGATTTCAAGATAAAAAAAATGGCAGGTACCGAAAAGCACCTGCCACGTATTCTGTCAGACTGAATTATTTTGCTGTAATGAGCCAAGTCTTTGTATCAACCTTAAGTGTTGATTCAATGTTTGTTGCCTTGCCCATCTTGAGGATCTGCATTGCTGTTTCCTTGCCCTTTGATGCAAGATGAACAATTCCGTAGAAGTAAGAGAGAAGAGCCTTTGGAGCCTGTGCTTCAAGTGTATCTTCTGCATTTGTAGAACTGATCCAGATTTTTGTCTTCGTAGCCTTTGCGTAGCTTGAAACAGCCTGAATGTCTGCCTCTTTACATTTTGAAAGGTCTACATCATCGATAACTACGCCAGCAACTGCAATACCGCCTGCCTTGAGGGCATTGAGGGTGTTCACAACCTTTTCAAGATTGAAGTTGTCCTGGTTAAAGTTAAGGATTGTACGGTTGCGTGAAATCTGTTCCTTTACTTCTGCTGCATTTGGAATTGTCTTTTTCTTTGCAATTTCATTGTAGATGTTGTCATAGGAATATTTTACGCTTTCGTTTGAATGCTGGTCAAATGATACATGAACAAGCTGCTTGCCATTGAGCAATGTGTCCATACCAAACTGAACGAGAACTGGTGTTTTCCCAAGACCTTTCTTTGCTGTAATAAGTCCGAGTTCGCCAGCCTTGAGGCCTCCGTTTGCCGCTGCGTCAAATGCGCGTATAGGGCTGCGTTCAAAAAGTTCCTGCTTTGCCATAGTTGTATCCTCCTTTAGTAGCTAAAACTAAGCTTGTAACTTAATTTTAGCACACTATTGGCAAAAAGCAATAAAAAAGGGCACTTCCCGTTTTATAAGGAAATGCCCTCTCGTTATCTTGAATTATTCAGGATAAATCAGACTGAATTAGTTTCCAGCCTTTTTTGATTCCTGATACTTCTTGATGAGTTCGTCAGCAACGTTGTTTGGAACCTTGCCGTACTTTTCGAATTCCATTGTGAATTCTGCCTTACCCTGTGTTGAAGAGCGGAGAATTGTAGAGAATCCAAACATTTCAGAAAGTGGAACTTCAGCGTTAACTGTTGATGTTCCATTTTCATCTGTAGAATCGATGATAACACCACGTCGCTGGTTAATAAGACCGAACATGTTACCCTGGAATTCTGTTGGACCTGCAAGCTGAACCTTCATGATTGGTTCAAGGATTGATGGCTTAGCCTTTGCATAACCTTCGCGGAAAGCACCGATAGCAGCAGTCTGGAAAGCAATATCAGAAGAGTCAACTGGGTGGTACTGACCATCATTGATTGTACAGCGAACGCCTACAACTGGAGCACCGATGAGGGAACCCTTTTCCATAGCACGTCTGAATCCCTTGTCGCAAGATGGGATGTATTCGTTAGGAATAGCACCACCCTTGATTGCGTCTACGAATTCGTAGTCTTTTCCTTCTTCCTGGAATGGTTCCATGAATCCGGCAACACGACCGTACTGACCTGAACCACCAGTCTGCTTCTTGTGTGTGAAGTTGAAGTCTGCCTTCTGAGAGATAGATTCGCGGTATGCAACTTCTGGAGCTGCAACTGTTACTTCGCACTTGTATTCGCGCTTCATGCGTTCAACATATACGGCAAGGTGAAGTTCACCCATACCCTTGATGATTGTCTGGTTAGATTCTGGATCAACGTATGTCTGGAATGTTGGGTCTTCCTTTGTAAAGCGGTTGAGAGCCTTAGACATGTTGGCTGCTGCAGACTTGTCAACTGGTGTGATAGCCTGAGAGATAACTGGTTCTGGAACGAACATAGATGTCATGGCAATGTTGAGTCCGCCGCCACAGAATGTATCACCTGATGCACAGTCAACACCGAAGAGGGCGATGATGTCACCTGGCATACCTTCGTTGATATCTTCCATCTGAGCAGAGTTCATGCGAACGAGACGACCAACCTTGAACTTCTTGCGCTGGCGTACGTTGTAGAGTTCATCACCCTTGCAAATCTTACCCTGGTAGATACGTGTGTATGTGAGCTGTCCGAACTGACCGTCATCGAGCTTGAATGCAAGAGCAACACATGGCTTGTCTTCAACGTTGAAGAGTTCAACCTGTTCTTCGTTCTTGTCAAGGTCGAGACCGTAGTTGTGAACTTCTGTTGGGTTAGGGAGGTAGTCAAGAACAGCATCGAGGACTGGCTGGATACCCTTGTTCATGTGTGCTGAACCACAGAATACACCAACGAACTGTTCTGCAAGTGTTCCCTTGCGTACAGCAGCCTTGATCTTGTCTACCGGTACATTGTCATAGTCACCTTCGAGAAGGAGTTCCATGAGTTCATCATCAAAGTTAGAAACTGCGTCAAGGAGTTCAACACGCTTTTCCTTAGCCTGGTCAACGAGATCAGCTGGGATTTCTGCAACGCGAATATCAACACCGTCGTTGCCTTCGAAGTAGTAAGCCTTCATCTGAACGAGGTCAACAACACCCTGGAGCTTGTCTTCGAGACCGATAGGAAGTTCCATCATATATGCATTGAGACCAAGCTTTTCGCGGATCTGTCCACAAACGCGAACAGGATTTGCACCCTGGCGGTCACACTTGTTAACGAAAGCAATGCGTGGTACATGGTATCTCTTGAGCTGGCGGTCAACTGTGATAGACTGAGACTGAACACCTGCAACAGCACAAAGAATCATGATGGCACCGTCGAGAACGCGGAGTGAGCGTTCAACTTCAACTGTAAAGTCAACGTGACCCGGTGTGTCGATAAGGTTGATTGTTGTGTCCTTCCACTGAACCTGTGTTGCTGCTGACTGAATTGTGATACCGCGTTCGCGTTCCAATTCCATGTTATCCATTACAGCGCCGACACCGTCCTTACCCTTAACTTCGTGAATCTGATGAATCTTGTTGCAGTAGAACAAGATGCGTTCTGAAGTTGTTGTCTTACCAGAGTCGATGTGTGCACTGATACCGATATTACGAACTTTAGTAATATCAAAAGCCATAGTGTATACCTCACCTAAAAAAGATTACTTTGTAAAATATCGCCGACAATAGCAATAGTTCCGCATATTTTAGTAAAAAAGCACAAAGTATTCAATAGTAAAACTTCCAAATAGTAAAACTTCCAAATGAGTTGAAAAAACGGGGACAGAAAATAGGGGTCTGTCCCCTCTGTTTCGAAAAAAAAACCACCGTTTGTGGCGGTGGCGTTTCGGTTTGACTAAATATATGGAATAATCTTATTCCTTTTCCTCAGGGTGTGCCTGGAACCATTTGAACCAGGCTTCGTCTACCTTGTTGCACCACTGGGTCTTCATCTTCTTTGCCATGAAAGAATTTGTGAAGCCGTTCTTGATGATTTTCTTGATGTCTTCAAGGGTGAATCCAAGTTCGGTGTAAATGTTCCAGTATTCGTCGATTAGTGAGCACTTGAAGAATGTAGGGTCATCCGTGTTGATGGTGATGTTGCAGCCTGCATCGTAAAGTTTCTTAGCAGGGTGGTTCTTCATGTCGCCCTTGAATTCCTGGAGAATGAAAATATTGCTGGTTGGGCAAACTTCAAGTGGAATCTGCTTTTCTGCAAGTTCCTTCATGAATTCTTCGTCCTTTGCGGCCTGGATTCCGTGTCCAAGTCGTTCTGCGTGGCATAGATTGATGCTGTCCTTCATTGACCAGCTTTCAACTGATTCTCCTGCATGTGTGACCGTATGGAAACCGTGTTCGACAGCCTTGTCAAAAACAGGGGCATAGTCTTTTGCAGGACCTTTTGATTCGTCACCGCCAAGACCAATGCCAAGGATTATGGGATTTCTGGCTGCAATGACGTGGTTGAGGTTGGTCATTGCATTTTCCATTCCGAAAGAACGGCTTACATCGATGAGGCAGCGTACGGTTCTGTGCGAGTTTGTGCTGATTCTCTTGATGCACTTTGAAATTGTATTGATGATTTCGTTGAACTGCCAGCCTTTCTTTAGGTGTGATGTTGGGCTGATGAATGTTTCGCAGTAAACGATGTTGTTGTCATTAAGGTACTGTTCAAAATCGTTGAACTGTATTTCAAGGTCCTGAACATTCTTGAAGTATGACTGAATCTTGATGAAGGAGTTAAGGAATCCACCGAGGTCTTTGTAGTCAAATAGGGAATTGAATTCCTCGTCGGTCATCTGTTGGCCGAAATTCCTTTCGTAAACTTTTTTAACGGTCTCGCGGCCGATGACAGCTTCTTCATGAACGTGAAGTTCTGCCTTTGGGATAAACTTTAATAAATCATAAAACACATCTTTCTTCATATTTTAATTGTATAACTATATTATTAAAATAACAGTACTTTAATTTAAATTTCTATAAATATATCAAAAAGTTATATGAGGAATAAAATTGGCTTGAGCCAATTTTATTCCTCGAAAGAACTGATTTGTCCGCAGTCCGATTCAATTTTTGCTGATAAGAAAGTTGATTTAAAACATATTACAATGTAAATTTAGACCATGTCCAAGAGAATCTATATCGGTAACTTAAGTTACACAACAACAGAAGAAAGACTCAGTGAACTCTTTTCTGAATTCGGAGAAGTGGTTTCGGCAACAATCATTAAGGATAGGGATACAAGCCAGTCGAAGGGCTTTGGCTTTGTGGAACTTTCCGATGAAGCCGACAGCGACGGTGCCATTTCCAGGCTTAGCGGAAAGGAAGTGGATGGCCGCCGTGTAAGGGTAAATTACGCTGAAGAAAAAAGGGAAAGTGCAGGAAGAAACTTTGGCCGTGATCGTGGTGAGCGCAGTTTCCGTGGTGGAAACCGTGACCGCAATTTCCGCATAAATCGTTCTGACGATGGCCGCAGTGAAGGCCGTGGACGCGGTTCTTTTGGCAGGGAATACTAGGAAACATGGGATTCTTGCCGGGAGATTTTTCAGCTTTCATCAGCCCTCAGTGCAATAGAGCGGATTTCATTCAGTCGTGGTTTAAAAGCCATGGTGTGGATTCTGCAAGGATTGTCATTGAAGGAAAAAATCATATTCTGGTTCAGTTTGAATCCCGCTTTTATAATCCGCGGTTCAGGATAAAGACTGTTGTTGCCCATCACGACAGGGTGGAAGGAAGCCCTGGTGCAAACGACAACAGTGCTGCTGTATGGCAGCTAATGAACTGGGCCGTTCATTTAAAAAATTATCCAGACTTTCACAATGTCCGTATTTTCTTTACTGACGGAGAAGAATTGGGAACAAATACAGGCGTGATGGAACAGGGGGCATTTGGAATTGCAAATACTTTTCAACGTCTTGGCATAAAGGACGATGTCTTTGTTTTCGATGCCTGTGGCCGAGGTGAAGTACCTGTTCTTGCAAGACTTAATCTTGGGCCTCAAACTCCATCTTCCTTTGTAAAGACTGCAAGTGATTTATATGTCAGGGCTCTTCAGATTTTGAAAACCGCAAGCCCTCAAAAATGGATGACTTTGCCCGCAGCCTACAGTGACAATGCTTCCTTTCTTGCATGCGGAATTCCTGCCGTTGCAATTACCATGCTGCCTTCCGACGAGGCAAGCCTCTATGCAATGCAGGTATCACAAAATGAAAGTCTTGAATCCAATGTCCTTAACAGGAGTAATGTCAGGGATAAAGGCTCCCGTGAAAACTTTAAGGACCTTCTTCCATTGACATGGAGGCTTTTCCATTCTGAGAAGGACAATGAAGAATCCCTTACTGCCGAAAGCTTCGGTGTAATGGAAAACATCCTTAAGGTCCTTGCCTTTTCAAAAACTCCCGTATAAAAAAAAGCCCCAGAATCGAATGACTCTGGAGCAAGGCGTGTTCTTTTTTTCTTCTAGATATGATCCTTCATGTTTGAAAGCTTGAATGCAATGTTCTTCATTTCGTTGACCGTATTTGTAATGGTCTTTGTTGACTGTGCAAAACTTTCTATTCCTGAACTGATCTGGCGAAGGGTAATGACAATCTGGTTGAAGGATGCTGTCTGCTGTTCGATGATTCCTGTTATTTCCGTTGCCTTTTCGTTGGTTTCGTTTGACGATTCCATGATTCCTCCGAACTGGCTTTCAAGCTGCTTTGAAATGTTTGCTTCTTCATGGATGAATTCCGTGCTCTGTTCAGAAGAGTAAATCAATTCACGGGAAGCATTCTGTATGCTTTCAATGTATGACTGTATTTTCTGGATTGAATCCATTGTGTTGTTTGCAAGACGCCTGATTTCAGTTGCAACGATGTGGAAATTTCGTCCGTTCTTTCCGTTTGAAACGGCTTCAAGTTCAGCATTGAAGGCAATGATTTTTGTCTGGTCTGCAATGTCCTTGATGATTGTTACGATGTCGTCAATGTTGTCGATCTGAGCTGCAAGTTTTTTTATTCCGTCAATGACCCCCTGATTGGATTCACTGATGTTGGAAAGATTCTCGATGTTTTCTTTCAAAAGATAGAAGGCTTCCGAAACTTCATCCTTTGTTTTGTCTGTACCGTCTGATACTTCGGAAATTCTTGCGGCAACATTTTTTGAAAGGGCATTGGAGTCTTCCATGGTGGTCAAGATTTCCTTTACATCACCGCTCTGTTCTGAAGAGGATGTGGCGATTTTACCTGAAATGATGGAAAGGTCTTCCGTCGAATGAAGGACATCCTTTCCGATATCAGAAAACTGATCCATGAGGGTCTTGTAGTGGGAAATAACTTTTCCAAGAAGGTAAACATTGTACTGAATCTGGTCGGAAAGAGTAGTTTTGATTTCCGTATTTGGATTACCTGTTTCAAGAAGTTCGACGGATACTTCGCGCAACTGCCTGTTGTTCTGAATCATGTAACGGATGAAAAGAATAATGAGGGAGCCGCAAAGAACAATCTGAAGGATATTTGCGATGATCATTCTTACAATCTGATCTTTTGGTCCAATTACGATTCCATTGATTACCATGTATCCTTGCTTGAGAAGGTAATACGAAAGGATGTTTGAGAATATGATTGGAATGAAAAGGAACATGATGCAGCGGGAAAGAATTGAAAGTCCATAGTAAGGTTTCTTAACTCCAAAGAAGTTCTTTCTTTCCAAAATTTCAGGGTCAATTCCTACCTTCAATATGCGCTCAATGTATTTTCTTGATACGCGTTCTGTAAAATGGTAGATGATGATTGCTGTTGTGTAGGATCCGAAAATACAGGCAATGTACGAAATTTTTGCTGTTATCTCGTCAAGACCAATTCCAGGAAATTTATAGTAGATGTAGCAGAGGAAAGCTGTTGCGCCTAATGCGTAGAAGAAAGTTCTGATGGATGACAGAAAAGGAAATTTAACCATTTCAAGGAAGAGCCTTGTTCTATCCTTAACGTCTTCAAGGGCATTTTCTTCAAAGAGGGTAATGTCTTTTTCCATACCCTTTGTGAAGAATTTGTGAATGAAAGGGAAAAAAATGAACTGTGCAACACAGTAGGTTGTAAGGCTCCAGCAGAAGGCCCAGAAAAGCTGGGAAGAGCGGAGTGAAACATAGAAAGCTGTATAGCAGAATACAAAAATTGCACAGGTAGACATTGTGGCTGTTTTGTACCAATAGAGCTTTGCTGAAAAAGAAATTGATTTGTTGCCCATGTTTATGCCTCCATTCCTTCGTTTTCTTCTGTGTTGTGGTCAGAAATGCTTGCAGATTCAATGAGGTTTACATTTTCCTGCAGGTTTCTGGATGTTTCAATGAGGGACCTTGTTGATTTTGAGAATCCCTGAACGCTTGTGCTGATCTGATGCAGGGTGTTTACAATCTGGTCAAATGCCTTTGTCTGCTGTTCAACAAGATATTTGATTTCGTTTGAAGAAGTTGAGTTGTATCTTGCAGAATTGTTGATGTTGGTAAACTTGTTTTCAAGACTTTCTGAAAGTTCAGTTTCTTTCCTTATCAAGTCTGTGCTTTCCTGTGAAGCCTTGATAAGCTGTTCAGATGATTTCTGGACAGCACTGATTTTAGCCTTGATTTCCCTTGTACTGTCCATGGTGCTGTTTGCAAGACGGCGAATTTCGTTTGCAACATTTTTGAAGTTCTTGCTTTCTCCGATTTCAGTGGTTGCTTCAAGTTCTGCATTGAAGGCAATGATTTTTGTCTGGTCCGAGATGCTGTCTATGATGTTTGCGATTTCCCAAATCTGATTGATCTTGTTGTTCAGGTTTTTGATTCCCTGAATTGTAACTTCATTGGAATCTGCAATTGCAGAAATGGAAGAAAGGGACTTTGAAAGAAGTTCAGAACCAGTGTTTACTTTTTCTACTGTCTGTTTTGCAATTTCAGTTACCTCAATGATTCTGTTTTCAATGTTGTGGGAAAGGTTAGTTGCATTTTCCATTGTTGAAACTATTTTCTTGATACCGGTAGACTGCTCAACCGATGTGGATTCTGTTTCATTTGCAATTCGCATCAAGTCTGAAGAGGATTCAGCAATTGTCTTTCCAAATTGTTCTGTCTGGAAAAGGATTCCTCTAAGCATGGAAATAATCTGGTTTGCCAGGTAATGGTTGAAAGAGAATTCATCAGAAATGTCTGTTTCAATCGGTGTAATTTTAGAAAAGTCAGTAGTGATTGTGCTGAGTACTTCAGTCATTCTTGTGTTCTTTGCATTTATGTCGTTGTAGAAGAAAAGAATGGAAAGAAACATGACGATGCTGTTGATGAGGATTGTGTTCAACATTCTGTTGGTTTGCATGTCACCGTTTCCGATTATGGAAGAAACCTCAAAAGGATAATATCCTGCGATAAGGACTGCGCAGTTGATTATGCAGGTGAAAATACAAGGAAGTGCAACGAAGAGAAGAACCTTCATATTGAAACGAATTCCAAAAAACTTTTTTTTCATAACATAGTCTTTTTCAATTCCAGCGTTGATGATGTCGATTCCGATTTTGCTTACGATTTTCGAACAGAAAGTATATGCAAAAATGGATGTGAAGTAGGTTCCAAATAATGCTTCGATGATGAAAAGACCCGTGATGTTAAGGGGTTGATTCAGTCCTGCATAAAGATAGTATGCGATGATGCAGCTTCCGACAAAAAAATAGAAGAAAGTCATCAATGCAGTGAAAAAAGGATACTGTATGATTTCGTCAAAAAGATGTGTCCTTTCGGTTACCGTGCTTTTTGATGTGTAGAAACTTTTGATTCTTGTAGAAATCTTGTGGTAGCACAGATGGTCTGTTATGAGGGCAAGACCAAACTGGAAGAAAATGAGGATTCCTAAAAACACTTTAAGTGCATCAAGGAAAACTTCAATGGAAAATTTTGTAGAGAAAAGGGAATATATAAATACGATTACGGCACCGCAAATATCTGGGAAAAAGCTTTTTACAGTTGCTTCATGTTCAAAACTTTTCATAGGGCATTACCTTCCTGTGCATTTTCTGTTTTTTTGTATTTGTTGTTAAGGGCAAGAATGTGTGAAGAATTTTGCCTGAGTTTGTCGATTGTTTCGGCGATTGAAGTTGAAGAGACCCCGAAGTTACGGACACTTTTTGCAATCTGAGACAGAGTTTCAACAATCTGGTGAAAGGAGTTGGTCTGTTCGTGTAGTGACTCCTTGATGTTTGTAGACCCCATTGAAGTTGTTTTTGCAGACTGCTTTATGTTCTCAAACTTTTCCCCCAGCAGAACGCAGATTTCGTTGCCTTCCCTTGTTTTCTTCATGCAATAGTTTCCTGTTGCAATGATTTCTTCGCTGGCATAGGCAATGTCAGTAATCTGTCCGTGGATTTTCTTTGTAAGTTCAAGTATGTTGTTGGAAAGATGTCGGATTTCCTCTGCGACATTGGTAAAGTCTACTCCGTTGGCACTTATGTTGTTTGCTTCAAGTTCCGCATTGAAAGCAACAGTTTTTGTCTGTTCTGCGAATTTGTCGATGGAATTAATAACATCGCGAATGGCGTGGATTTTTTCCGAAAGCTTTTTTAAGTTGTCGATTGTAACTCTGTTCGTTTCCGTTATTTCCTTGATCTTGTCAAAGTTTTCGTTCAGGCCAACGAAGGTTGTGTCTACGCTACCCATTGTTTTTGAAGCAACCGTAATGACTTCGTTAAAGTTTGTCTCGATTTTGTTTGAGAGGTTGTCTACGCTCTGCATAGTTGCAAGAATTTCTTCAATATTTGCAGACTGCTTGATTACGTTTTCTGTTGTCTGCGCAGAAATTTCAGAAAGCATTTTTGAGATTTCATCGATGTCATTGATTGTTTTGGTGTTGTTTCTGATGATGGAATCAAAGAGGAGGATTGTCCTGTTGATAAGGTGCATTGTGTAGGAATCTTCTGAGAAAATATTTACTTCAAAAAGATTGTTGTTGTCGATGTTTTTGTTGTTGAGCATGACAAGGGAATTCTGCATGAGCTTTGCACTGTTCAGAATTCTTATATAGTAAAAAAGAACAAGAATACAGGTGCTTATGGCATTTGCAAATGAAATCTTAAACATGAAATTCATGATTTCAGGTTTTGTATAATTCATTTTGATGCACATGCCAAGCTGTTTCATTTTCATCATTGTATCCATGGAATTCCCGTCATTAGTGAAATAAATTGTCTGAGGATGAAATGAAAAGAATACTGCGTGAAGCGATACAAGGGAGGTTCCGATGATAGGGAGTACAAGGTATATGATGAAGTTATCTCTCTGTGAAAGACCAAAGAACTTTTTTTCCTTAAGTTCAATTCCCTGTGCGGCAATTTTTGTCGCAAAATTGCTGCATTTCCTTTCAATAATGTAAATTGAAATCAATGTGAAGATGTAGGCAAGGGAAATGTAAAGGTGAAAATAGAAAATGCTAACATGTCTGTCTACTTTGAGAATGTAGTACGAGCATAAGGCGTATATTCCGCCCGTCATTGTGAATATGAATCCAAGTTCATAAGCTTTCTTGATAGGGTAGGAACCAGTTGCTTCCAGAATGTCAGTTCTTTCTTTTGCTGTAAGTTCCGTAGATTCCCAGAAGGTAAAGCTGTTTGATAAAGGTTTTGTAACTAAAAAATGGAATAGAATTTCTGTTATTATGGTTCCAAGGAATGTGATGAAAGAAATCCAGGTTAACTGAATCCAGGTATAGTTCATTGGAATTTTTGTTGCGCAGGTGCAGTAAGTAATAATGATGGTGTTTGTCAGCATTGTCAGAGGTAACATGGTAACCATTACCTGATAATCGAAAGGATATTTGTTGAAGTCTTCAACCAGTTTTTTTGTAAAAGTCATTTCCTTCCTCCATTCGTCATTTTGTTGGAATATCCAAGGTCTGCTGCAGATTCGTTGAGGGCTTTTGTTTCCTGGCTGATTCTCTGGCTGTTTTGAGAGAAGTTTTCAAAGCCAACATTGATTTCTGCAAGAATGGAATTTATCTGTTCGAAGGCTCCCTGCTGAATGTCAGTAATGTCCATGACCTTTCTCAAGCTTTCTGCAGTAATTTCGCTGGAAAGACAAAGGTCACTGAAGTTTGATTCAAGTTTAAGGTAGAATTCGCTGCCTTCCCTTGTTTTCTGTGTTCCCGATTCACTTGAGATTATCAGGTTGTCGCAGGAATGGAGAATGTCCGTTACTTTCTGTCTTATTTCATAATTTGAAGTTTTTATGGATGCTGCAAGCCTTAAAATTTCATTTGCAACGATATGGAATTTTTCTCCCTGTTCACCGACCATTGAAGCTTCAAGCTCTGCGTTAAAGGCAATTGTCTTTGTCCTTTCTGCAACTGCGTCAATGGCATCAATTACTGTGCATATGGAATCAACCCTTTCGCTGAGTTCCTTGATACCGTAAATTGTATCGAGGTTTGACTGAGTGATTTCTGACATTTTTTGAATTCCAGCCTTAAGGAGGTTTGAAGAAGTGTCTGCGGAATTCTTTGTTGAAGAAGCGGATTTCTGTATCATGTTTATTTGAGACGATATCTTCTTGTGCTGATTTTTTGCATTTTCCATTGTTGCAAGACATTGCTTGATAGCGGCGGCTTCCGAAATGGAAGTTTCAGCAGTTATGTTTGCATCCTTGGAAAGTTTCTGTGATGAAGTAAATATGTCTTCTCCTGTCGTTGCAGCTTCATAGGAAATTTCCCTCAGGTAGTTGATGAGTTCATCAATAAGAAAAATGCTGTATGAAAGTTCATGGTTCAAGTCTGTTGGAAGAAAAAGGTTGTTCTTATGGTCAGTAAGTTTTTCAAGAACTATCGTAATGTTTCTTGTATTGACGGTAAGAATTTTGTGAAGGTAATATCCAACAGCTATGCTTATTGATGCATTGCAAGTGATGACGAAAATAATATGCCTGTAGGCAATGCTGTTTTTCCATCCTTCAAAAAGTGACGCATTGAGGATTGTGCATTGTGCTGCGGAAGAAATAATGATTGGCAGTATTGTAAAATAGAAAATTCTCTTTTTCGCACTTGCCCCGTAGAATTTATCCTTGTGGATGGCTGCTTTGTTTATTCCCTGCTCTATAAGGGTTGTTGCAACTTTGCAGCATAGAGTTTCAGAATAACAAAAGGCTGTTGCTCCTGATATGTAAAGTCCACAGATACAACAGTTTATAATATGAAGAAAAATGTACATTGTGATGTGGAATTTTATAAGGAGAATAATTACCGGTGTAATGGAAGCTGCAAGAATTACGAGAATAACTTCAATGCATACTGATTTTGGGAGTGAAAGTAAATCCTTGAGCAGTGATGTTCTTGCATCGGTTGTAAGTTGTCCCTGTTCATTTTTTGCAAGCCTGTCGGAAATGTCTTTTGTAAGGATTCTGTTGGTGTATGGAGCCACAAGAAACTGTGAAATGATTGCAAAAGTTAGAATCACAAGTATAAATACTATCAATTCCTTCCTGGACATCATCCTTATTATATTGGAAGAGTAGAGTGTGTATATGATGAAAAATGCACCGCACCCCAGATTCTTGAAACGGCCTGTGTCCATCATTTCTAATTCGAAGCTTTTTTTTCTATTGATAAAGTTTCCTTCCATAATTTCTGCAGCCTTTATTTAGTGGTGAGGGTTACTGCACCGTCCCAATTCTGCGGGCGTGCCTTAATGAATTTCTTGCAGCGTTCAAGAAGAACAATGGTTGCCTTGTCTTTTGGTGCAAGAACTTTTGCAATTCTAAGATAATCCTGTGCCCCGTTGAAATTTCCTGCCAGATACTGATAAAGTCCCTTGCTGAAATTTTCAATGAAGTTGTTCGAATATATATCGTCGTTGCTGTATAGTTCAAAAATCTGAACAGGTATGGATTTCCCCTTTACCTTTACATTGTCAAGATAGCGAAGGTTGTAGTGTTCATGCTTTGCAAGGTATCTGCCGAATTCAATGTCTGTTTCTGCATCTTCAATGTCTTTTTTTACTGCGTCCGTAATGAGAATTGAAGTGCCGTATAATTTTGTAAGGTCCTGAATTCTTGAACTCAGGTTTACATCATCGCCGATAACTGTATATTCCTTTTTGTCTTCGCTGCCGATAGTTCCTGCAATAGGAAGCCCGTAATGAATGCCGATGCCAACATGGAAAGGACAGTTGTCCGGAATTGTAAGGAAACTTGTGTCCATCTTTTCAATTTCACGAATCATTTCTGCAGCGGCATTTGCTGCACGGTATCCGTTGTATTTGTAGCTTTCAGGTACTCCAAAAAGTGCCATAATGGTATCGCCCATGAATTTGTCGATGGTACCACCATGTTTCTTGATGATGTTTCCCATGAGGGAAAAATACTGGTTTAGAAAGGTTACGACTTTTTCAGGGTCGTTTACTTCAGTAATTTCAGTAAATCCCCTTATGTCTGCCATGAGGATGGCTACTTTTCTCTGCTCTCCAATGGAAGATGTTATGGAAGTATCACCTTCAACAATGCTTTCGATTACCTTCGGAGGCAAAAAGCGGCTGAAGGCATTTCTGATTTTGTGTTCTGTACTCATGCTCTTGTTGTATGTAATGATTTTTTCAAAAACAGGAGAATAAATGTCCGTAAGAAAGTCCAGCCTTTTCTGAGTCATTGTATTCATTGCATTGCTTGCAGTTGTTGCAACATGGATTGTAAATGGATATTTTTTTGAAGAGTCTACTGGAAAAATATTGTAGTTCTTAAGCTTTTCCTTTTTGGGATTAAACTGTTCTATTACAGATTCCGAGTAGTTTGAATTTATCCAGTTGTAATCTGTTCTTGAACTGATTCTCTTTGCAAAATCAGTCTGACAGATTGTTCTGAAGTCCTGGAAGTCATTTTTTAAGATTGAATCGCTTCTGTCGTAGTATTCGTCAACCCTGTCCTCGTTTACGATGATGCCAAGAACATCGTAGTTGTAGATGTTGCTTATGGATCTTGCAAGCTGGGAAAGAAGATGTTCCAGGTCCCATACATAGTTTTCTGTGTTAAAAGCTTCCCTGATCATGTAAAGCTCGGAAAGTTCCCCGCTAAAAGTTGTTGTGATTATCTGGATGATTTCTGCTTCGTCTATTTCTTTTGAAGGAATATTATTCTTGTTGTTGTAGCGGGAAGAAATCTTTTCAATCAAAGTTGTGAGTGTGTTCAGGTTTTCTGAAGAAGGAACATAGAATGCATCGCACTTTGCATTGTCTGCCCAGAACCTTTCGTCATTTTCCTGCCCTGAAGAACTGATGATTACCGCAGTGTTCTTGAGTTCATCAATGGTTTTTACTATGTGAGTAAGGTTGTAACCGTTTATTCCTGGAAGTTCAGTGGAGGCTATAAGACAATCAGGATGGGTTCGGTAAAGCTCCTTGAGAGTTTCGATTCCATCTTTGCAGCTGTCAACTTCCCAACCTTCTTCTTCAAGAAATGATTTTAGGAGTCTTGTGATTATGTCTGAATCGTAGGCAATCAATACCTTTTTAGTTTTCATTCAGAAGCTCCTTTACCGTATCAAGAAGATTTCCGCGCTGGAAGTCCGACTTTACAATAAATGCCTGTGCACCAAGATTCATGAACTGTTTCTTTGAATACATGTCGTATGCGCCGGATACAACGATGACAGGAATATTTGAAATGTTTTCCATGCGCCTGATGTTTGAAAGGAGTGTCTTTCCGTCCATGCGGGGCATGCTGATATCAGTTACGACGAGATCTACGTTTCTCTTCCTGAGCTTTTCAAGGGCATCAACACCGTCAATGGCAGTTTCTACTGCATAACCGTCGGCTTCGAAAATTGCCTGTTCAATCTGTCTTGTAGTTGCGGAATCATCGACAATGAGGACAGTTCTTGTTTTCTTTATGTTCTTTGAAATGTATTTCTTTGTGTCGTATGAAACCAGTTCCCTCATCCTCTGCATGATGAACGGAATGTCTATGATTGGAATGATTGAATAATTTTCATCGTAAACTACGCCCTGAAGTGAAATTATTTTCTGAAGGCATTCTGGAAGAGGAGTGATGATAACATTTTCATTTTGCTTGATGGAATCAACAACGATTGCCATTTTTGTTTCCAGATATTCGACGATGATTACATTTGCTATGTTCTTCTGCTGACCTGTCCCTAAAATTGAAGAAAGATAGTGAAGGGGAATGATTTTCCCGTGCAGGCTGATGAAGTGCTGGTTCTGCATGGTTATGATGTTCTCACCGGAGGTTGTGATGACTTCGTGAATGTAATGTGACGGAATCATTACCTTTGTTGAACCTGACAAAACGAAAAGACCGCGCTGTGTTGCAAGGGTAAGGGGAATGGTAAGTTCAAAGGTTGTGCCTTTGTTTGCTTCTGTAGTAATGTGAATTTTACCCTTGATTTTTTCCATTGCATTACGGACTGCATCGAGTCCGATTCCGCGTCCTGAAATTTCCGTTGCGTGCTTGGAAGTTGAAAATCCTGGCATGAAAATATACTGCTGCAAATCCTTGTCCGGCATTGCAGAAATTTCATCCCTGCGGCCTTGGTTCATTTCGATGGCTTTTTCGCGGATTTTGTCATACTGAATTCCGCTTCCGTCGTCGTGAACAGTAATCAATATCCTGTTGGAGATTTGAGTTGCGTGTATTGATATTACGCCTTTCTTGTTTTTACCGAGTTTTTCTCTTGTCGCCTCATCTTCGATACCATGGTCAAGGCTGTTTCTTACGAGGTGAAGGAGAATAGTCCTCAGCTGTTCGAGGATGACCTTGTCAAGCATGAAGCTTGTTGCAGGAATGTCCGTTTCGATATTTTTTGAAAGGGCAAGGGCTTCCTTTTCTATTTCTTTTTTTAGTGGCAAAAGAACCATTTCAAGAGGAAGCATTCTGAGGGCAAAAATTTGATGCTGAGTTTCAAAAATATAGTTTTCCACGGAAAGAAGTTCTTCGTGAAGCTGCCTTGGTATTTCGTAAATTCTTTCTGCATTCCTGTCTGCGAGACGTTTTTCAAGGGCTTCGATCTGATGCTTGAGCCTGAACTGCTTGATGATCAGGTTGTCGTATTCCTGTATGATGCTGTTGATTCTGTCTATGTCAATCCTTACGGAACTGATTTCGTCAAAGGAACTGGCAGTGGTAAAATTCTGTTCCCATTCATCAAAGTCAGATTCCTTTTCATCTTCCTCATCCGACAGAGTTATTTTTTCAGGGTCAAAGAAGAATCCTGAAGCGGCCTTTTCGCATGTTTCAAGAATTGAATCAGTAATTGCTTCCGAGTTTCCTTTTTCCTTGATTTCTGAAAGAATGATTTCAAATGATTCCGAGATTCTGAAGGAAAGCTTGATTATGTTTGTGGAAAGGTCAACCCTGGATTCCTGGATTGCCTTGTATACCGATTCGAGGGCGTGTGAAATCTGTTCCATCTGAAGAAAATCCATCATTCTAGATGAACCCTTTATGGTATGGAGGTGCCTGAGAATTTCCGTAATGTGCTCTGTTTTTTTGTCAGGATTATTTTTGAGGGAAATGGTATGAGAATTTATACTGGCAATGTGATCCCTGATTTCTTCTACATAGCCGTCAATGAAGTTTTCCTTTGAAAATGCCATTTATTCCCCGATGATTCTGCTTATCTCGTCCATATTTTTTTTACAGATGTTTATAATGTAGACGGGATCGAAATCTATTGTAAAATTATAACATGTTTTTCCGTTTTTCACATATTCCATAAGGATATTTAGTGATTGTTTGAAAGTTGCCAGGCTTTTGTTAAAATTATCCATACGTTTGTATGTAATAGCCAGCATTATAGTGGCCGGCCAGAATTTCTGGTTCAGGCTTGAAGACTTGTAGAAGTTTATTTCAGCTTCATGGTAGTCTTCAACCTGGTATTTTATGATTCCCGTGAATAAGTACATGTACTCAAGATTGGAAGAGGAAAAATCAATTTTAGAAAGCAAATCCTCTGCTTTCCTGTAGTTCTCCCTGTCTATGTATTTTAAGATATCCTTGTAGGATTTCATTTCGGCTTTTGAAGAATTGAACTTAAGCTCAGACAGGAAGTCCTTTTCTATGGATTTTTTCTCCGTGAAAATTTTCCTGAGATCCGTGGAATGCATATCTTCCTTATCTTCCTTTGATGCAATACTTCTTTCCCTTATGTGTTTCTTTTTCTGAAGATAATAGATGTCTCCGTCCCTCTTTTTTTCAAAATAGGGGTTTTCCGGAACAGCTGCAATTTCATTGGTTGTCAAAAGGAGGATTCCGTCAACTTTGAGAACAGACCAAAGCTGACCAAGTATTTTCATAATGAGATCACTGCTGAAATAGATGAAAACATTTCTCAATATGATGAGGTCAAAACTATCCATTACAAAGGGAAGTGGGGTTTCCCTGTTGAGGTTTAGAAAGGAAATGTGGAACTTCCTTATTTCCTCAGGATTGATTTTTATAGTGCCGTCTGTTTCCGTTGAGATGCACCGGATATATCTGTGGTATTTCTGACCGTCAGTCCTGAAGGATTTTTTTGAATAGATTCCTTTCTTGAAGAAAGCAAGAACCTCCGTATTTATGTCAGTTGCGGTAATCTCTGTTTCTATTCCCATCTGCTTTGCAAGGGCGTGGATGGAAAGCGGTTCTTCTCCTGTTGAACACGCTCCGCACCATATGTGAACGGTAGACATGCTTCTTGATGGAAAAAAATTGTTCTGCAGAAATTCGTAATGAGCCTCGTCACGGAAAAAATAGGTTTCGTTTACCGTCGAAGCATTTACGAGGAGTTCCATTTCTGTGTCGTCGTCTTCCAATCGTGTGCTGTAGTATTCAGCAGACAGGTTCAGTTCCTTCATCCGTCTGTTTATGAATTCATGAATTGCAGGCTGAAGTGCTTCCGTTATTATTATTCCCGTTTTTCCCTGTATTTTGCCGATGAGTGAGTCAGAAATCTTATCCACGAGGAACTCCTGCTACCTGCCTGATCACATCTGCAATGGCATCAAGGTCTTCGATTCTTTTGACTGCATCAAGTTCAACAGCGGCTTTTGGCATTCCGTAAATGACGCAGCTTTTTTCTGATTCGGCAATTGTATATCCGCCAGCATCGAGTATTTCTTTCATCCCTGCGGCTCCGTCCTGTCCCATGCCCGTAAGAATTACGGCAATGGTTTTTCTTCCTACGATATTGGCGCAGGAAGAAAACATTATGTCTACGGCAGGCTTTAGGAAATGCACTTCTTCGCTGTCATCAAGTTCCGCTACATATTCGCAGTGATTCTTATACTGCAGTTTAAGGTGCTTTCCTGAAGGTGCTATGTAGACATGACCCGGCATCAGGGTGGCTCTGTCAACTGCTGTAGTTACTGTTTGTCCCGTGGTATTGCTGAGCCAGTGTGCAAACTGTCTGTCAAACATTTCGTCAATGTGCTGCGTAATGATAATGGGAAGGGGAAATGAAGGACCAAGGTCACGGAGCAGTGTCTGGATTGCAATTGGCCCCCCTGTTGAAGCACCTATGGCAAGAATTGAATATGGACTCTTGTTCTGTTCCTGATGAATCTGATTTTTTTCCTTTATGATTTCCCTTGTAATGGACTGTGCGTAATATATGTTCCTCAATTTCCTCGAGGTAATATTGTGCTTTTTATATGCATCAGCAAGGACAATCAGTTTCTTGCAAAAATTTTGAATTTTCTGTCTGTCCATGGTTGCTAGGTTTGGTTTCTGGACAACTTCAATGGCGCCTGCATCAAGGCATTTGTATCCGATTTCTGCAGTGTCTTCTGTTGTGAATGCAACTATTGCAGTCGGTCTTTTTTCCATTATCTGGGATATGGCATCAATACCATTAAGTATCGGCATGTTTATGTCCATGATCACCAGTTCCGGCTTCAGGTCAAGGCACATTTCTACGGCGTACTTTCCGTTTTCTGCCATGCCTACAATTTCAAAATTACTGTCGTCGCCTATGACCTGTCCAAGCATGGCCCTTACGATGGCTGAATCGTCTGCAATGAGTACTCTTGTCATTTTCCTTTACTCCATTTCTCATGAAGAAGTTCAGGGTTTACTATGAGTGAGATTCCATTGTTGCTGAAAGAAACTGCTATTATTCCTGCAGTTTTGGCTTCTTCTTCTACTAGCCCTGACGGAATGTGAAAATCCTTTAGCCTGGCCTGAAAAACCGTAGGAATTGCGGATGTTGAAATCATGGCTATCTTCTGACATCTGATGGTAAGTGCTACAGGATGCTTTGTTGCTGTTTCCGTCGAGAACAAATCCATGGCAATTCTGTCAAAGTCTATGAACATTTCAGGCACTGCACTGTTGTCCGTGCTGAATTTGTGGGGAATGAGAAAACTGTATTTGCCATAGACCAGGCAGATGAACCACTCAGTCGTTTTCAATTTCTGCCTTCACTTTGTTGGAAATGGACTGAACGTCTATAACAGGGGCGATGACATTTCCAATGGTAATGGTCTGAGAAAAAAGTTCCGTGTCAGATTTATCCAGAATCTGCTGTTCTTCAACGTCTTCCGAAGTGTAGAAATCTATAATGTCGTCTATCTGAAGGGCAATGTCAGCGGAATTGTTTAGGACAAGGAAAAGCTGTGTGTTTGTCTTCTGCATGTTCTGAAGCATCATGAAGTCAACAACAGCATAAGGCTTTCCGTAGAAATTCAAGACACCCTTTATGTAGGAAGGGGTAAATGGCATTGGGAAAACTTCGTTGTTCCTTAGAACTTCCCTTACGCCGCCTGAATCAATGGCGTAGGTTCCGTCCTGCAATTTGAATGCAAGCCAGGTCTTGAGTTCCTTTGATTCTGGGGAATTCCCCTGGGTTTCATTGTTTTCCTGATTTTCTTTTATTTCGCTGTAAAGAGTTTCATCCATATCTTCCATTATAGAGCCAAATCCGCTAAATTCAATTCTTTTCTGCTTTTCTCCTGTTGTAGAAGAACATGACGGTTGCAGCTCCAATGATGATTGCATATCCCACGAAACTGTAGGTGTCCGGAATCTGCTGGAACATCATGAAGCCTAGGATGGCGGAGAAAATTACATTGGTATATTCGTACAGGGAAATTTTTGACGACGGAGCATTGAAATAGGCATTCGTAACCCCAAACTGACCTACTGCTGCAGAGGCACCGGCTCCTATGAGAATGAAAAGCTGGCTCAAGGTCATTGGAGTGTAATAGATGAAGAAAAAGGGTATCGCAATTATAACTGAGAAAAGTGAGAAGAATGTTATTATGACTTCGCTTGCCACATCATATTTGCTGTGCATTTTGCGGACAAAGGCGTAAGCAAAGCCTGCTCCAAGGCCTCCAAGGAAACCTGCCATGGCAGGAAGAAATTCCGTAAAATTAAGGGTAGGCTTTATGACGAAGAGGGCTCCTATAAAAGCCGTTACCAGGGCTGAAGCTGAAAACAGGGTAGGTCTGTCCCCAAGGATGAATATGCTTAGAAGAAGGGATGCGAACGGGGACATTTTGTTCAGCATGGCGGCATCGGAAATGTTCATGTGGCCTATGGCATAAAAATTACCGAATATGCCGAAACTTCCGCAGAAGGACCGTAAAACCAGGTATTTCCAGGCTGGACGGGGAACCTGCAGTATCGACGGATTTTTTTGTGACTTAACGATGAGGGTTGTGAAGGCAATTATGAAGGCTATGCTGTTCCTGAAAAGGGCCTTCTGCATGAAGTGGATGTCTCCTGCCGCACGGACAAGGGCACCCATCATTGCAAAGCCAAAAGAAGATAATGTAATCCATACTATTCCGCGACCAAGATTGTCCTGTTTCATGCCCCTAGTATATCAAATTGAAATTTAAAATCCATTGAAGTTGTTGTAAAAAAATGCCATGAGACTGTAAAATGTCCTTTATGGAACAAAAGATCTGGACTGTAGAAAAGGAATGCCGCTTGGATGAGTTTTTGAGGCTAGAACTGCCCTTGCTTTTCCCTGAAAAAGATGTCTCCAACAGCAAGGTAAGACGCCTTATTGTTGCGGGCTGCATCTATGTAAACGGCAGGCAATGCAGGATTCCGGCCTTCTATCTTTTTCCAAAATCCAAGGTCTGCGCAGAAATTGAGGAAGACAGATTCTTCTTTGAAAAGCAGCCGGAGGACATTGATTTTGTTTTAGCAGAACAGGATGTTCTATTTGAAGATGAATCCATCATTGTTGCAAACAAACCGGCCTTTTTGCCGACGGAAGGAACAATAGTAGAAAGCCGTAAGTCCATGCACTCCTGCGTAATAGAATATTTATGGAAGAAAAATCCATCTTTAAGGAATCCCCCCTATGTGGGAATAATGCACCGCCTTGACAGGGAAACCAGCGGAGTCCTTCTATTTACTAAGACACGGCAGGTAAACAAAGCTGTGTCGGACATGTTTCAGAATCATTCAGCCGTAAAGACATATCGTGCCGTTGCTTGCCGGGGTGGAATTGCTTGCCGGCACCCCGTTGCAATGAATATTAACAGACAAAAACAATTTGTTATAGAAAACTTCATAGGAAGGGTGTCGGCAAAAAGTGCCAGATGTCGCATTGGAGTGCTGCCGGAAAGCAAGGGCGGGCAGTATGCAAAAACTGAATTTGAACTTCTAGGAGAGAAGAACGGATTGTTCTATTTTAACTGCAGGCTATTTACGGGGCGTACCCATCAGATCCGCGTTCACCTTTCCAGGGCAGGCTATCCTTTGCTTGGTGATGAGCTTTACGGTGGTGAATCCAATGACCGCATAATGCTTCATGCCATGAGCCTTGAATTCCCCCATCCTGTTACGGGCAAGTTAATGAAGGTGGAAGCACCTTTGCCTGAGGGTTTTGATTTATAACAAAACAGAGGGGACAGACCCCTGATGAAAGGCTTGCATTCCTGCAACCAATCTATCCTGTAACTTTCGTAACAAGAATTGCTTCGCAATTCTTGAAAGGCAAGGGGGTTCGCCATTGACAAGAAAAATAGTTTGATATAAAACTATTTCCATGAGCTTTATTCCGCAGGAAAAATTTATGCGCCGTGCCATTGAACTTGCAAAGTTGGGCGGCGGTCATGTTCATCCAAATCCCCTCGTTGGGGCCGTCATTGTGCGTGACGGGCAGATTCTTGCGGAAGGCTACCACCATAAATGTGGTGACCTTCATGCCGAACGCGATTGCCTTATGAATGCCAGTGAAAGCAATGTTGATGTTTCAGGGGCAGAAATGTATGTCACTCTGGAACCTTGCTGCCATACGGGAAAACAGCCTCCTTGCACTCAGGCGGTGATCGAAAGCGGAATCAAGACCGTAATCATCGGAAGCCGTGATCCAAACGCACTTGTAAACGGCAGAGGCGTCCGTCAGCTGGAAGAAGCTGGGGTTACAGTAATTCAGGATTTCCTTAGGGAAGAATGCGATGCCATCAACAGCATTTTCTTCCACTACATAAAGACTAAAACACCTTATGTGATCGTAAAGTATGCCATGACTGCAGACGGAAAAACTTCCTTGTCTACAGGCGAAAGCAAATGGATTACAGGGGATGCAGCCCGCAGAAATGTTCACATTACAAGAGGAACAACAAGCGCCGTCATGTGCGGAATCAATACGGTTCTTGCAGACAATCCCATGCTTAATTGCCGTGTGGAAGGCTCCCAGTACAGGCAGCCAGTGCGCATTGTCCTTGACCGAAAACTTGAGCTTCCCTTGGAAAGCAACCTTGTAAAGACTGCAGGTGAAATTCCCGTACTGGTTTTTACAAGCAAGGAATCCATGGCTTCCGTAAGTGAGGCTGGGAAAAACATTCTTTCTGGGCTTGGAGTTGAAATCATTCCAGTTTCGGAAAAAGACGGCCACCTGAATCTTGAAGATGTACTTGCAGTTTTGGGAGAGAAAAAAATAGACAGCGTCTTTGTAGAGTCAGGCGGTTCTTTGAATGCTTCGCTTTTTTTCAGCGGAGAAAAATGCCTTGTAAATGAAGTCCATTGCTATGTGGCTCCAAAAATTACTGGCGGACTAAATGGCGGCGTCCATAGTCCTGTCCAGGGGGTGGAATGCAGTTCCCTTGATGATTGCGTAAAAATGAAAATGATTGAAGTCAAAAACTTCGGTGAGGATATTTTAATAAGATACATGGTATGCAAATAATTCAAAATTATAAATTATAAATTATGAATTATAAATTATGAATTATGAATTATAAATTATAAATTATGAATTATGAATTATTAATTGTGAATTGAATTATGTTTACAGGAATTATAGAAACAACAGGAAAAATAAAAGGCATATCACGGGGAACAAAATCCCTGACTCTTTCTGTAAGTGCAGAATTTGACAGCGACCTTGTCCTTGGAGAAAGCATTGCAGTTAACGGAACCTGCCTTACTGTCACTGAATTCGGTGAAAACTGGTTCTGTGCTGATGTTACTCCTGAAACCTTCAACAGGACATCCCTCGGTCAGCTTCACACCGGCAGCATTGTAAATCTTGAGCGAGCCATGAAAGCCGGAGGTCGCTTTGGAGGCCACATCGTTTCGGGGCACATCGACGGAACTGCAAGATTTGTTTCCTTCAGCAAAGAAGAAAATGCAGTAAATGTTTCCGTTGTAATGGAAGGCAGGCTTGGGGAATTCATGATCGAGAAGGGAAGCATCTGCATCGACGGAATCAGCCTTACCATTGCAAGGGTAAAGAAAGACGGCAGCGATTACATTGTTTCCGTAGCGGTCATTCCCCACACCTGGGAACACACCACACTTTCAAAAAAGAAAAGCGGAGACATCGTCAACATTGAATGCGATGTCATTGGTAAATACATCAGGCATTTTGTGGAACTTAAGAATGATTCAAAGGATGTTTCGTCCTTCATGGATTTTGAAAGTTACCATTGATTTAAGGAAGCAGTATGAAAAAAGATAGATTTGAACTTGTAGAAAAAGCGCTTGAAGATTTGCGCAATGGTAAGCTCATCATGGTTACTGATGATGAATCCAGAGAAAATGAAGGGGATTTAATTTGCGCAGGCCGCTATGCAACTCCTGAGAATATCAACTTCATGGCATCCAATGCCAAGGGGCTCATCTGCATGCCTTGCAGCCGCGAGTATGCAAAAAGACTTCGCCTTGATCCAATGTGCTTTACAAACACGGACAACCACGAAACTGCCTTTACTGTAAGCGTTGACCACATGGTGACGACAACTGGAATTTCTGCCTTTGACAGAAGCCGTACAGCCATCGCCTTTGCGGACCCTACATCGGAACCACATCAGTTCCGCCGTCCGGGCCACATGTTCCCTCTGGTTGCAAAACCAATGGGAGTTCTTCAACGCAACGGTCATACTGAAGCCACCGTTGACCTGTGCCGTCTTGCAGGCCTTGAAGAAGCAGGTCTTTGCTGCGAAATCATGAGCGACAACGGAACCATGGCCCGCCTTCCTGAACTTGAACAGAAGGCAAAGGAGTGGGGAATGACCTTGATAGCCATCGAGGACCTCATTGAATACCGCAAGCAGACAGAACAGATTTTTGAATGTGTTGCCAAGGCAAAACTTCCGACAAAATACGGTGAATTCATGATGTACGGCTACCAGGACAAGGTGACAGGTCAGCATCACGAGGCTCTTGTGATGGGGGACATTTCAAAAGACGAAAGCGTTCTCTGCCGCGTTCATTCTGAATGCCTTACGGGGGATGCCTTTGGTTCCCTCAAGTGCGACTGCGGCCAGCAGTTTGATTTTGCAATGAAAAAAATTGCGGAAAACGGAAGCGGGATTCTCGTGTATCTTACACAGGAAGGACGCGGTATTGGAATCCTTAACAAGATAAAGGCCTATGCCCTTCAGGAAAAGGGAATGGATACAGTTGATGCAAACCTTGCCCTTGGACTTCCTGAAGATGCCCGTGACTACACCTGCGCCGTTCAGATTCTCAAGGATCTTGGAGCAACAAAACTTCGCCTTATGACAAACAATCCAAAGAAGGTGGATGCCCTTGGGTTCGAAGGAACTGGAATTGAAGTTGTAGAGCGCGTTCCAATTGTAATCCAGAGCCAGAAGTTTGACGAGTTTTACCTTTCGACAAAAAAAGTCCGCATGGGACATCTGTTGTAGAAAATAATTATAGGAGGACTATATGAAGATTTTAGAAGGAAAAATGGTTGCCGGAAAGGGCAGCATGAAGGTTGGTATTGTAGCAGCTCGTTTCAATGAATTCATCGTTTCAAAGCTTATCGGCGGTGCACGCGACGGACTTTTGCGCCACGATGTTTCAGAAGATGACATTGACCTTGCATGGGTTCCAGGTGCTTTTGAAATTCCTGTTGTTGCTAAGAAGATGGCAGAAAGCAAGAAGTACGATGCAATCATCTGTCTCGGTGCCGTAATCCGCGGTTCAACAAGTCACTACGATTATGTTTGTGCAGAAGTATCAAAAGGTGTTGCTCAGGTTTCAATGAGTGCAGGAATTCCCGTAATGTTCGGCATCCTTACAACCGACACAATCGAACAGGCAATCGAAAGGGCAGGCACAAAAGCCGGAAACAAGGGATACGAATGTGCTCTTGGTGCTATCGAAATGGTAAATCTTTTGAAAGAAATTTAACATAAGTTGTTGACAAATATTTAGAGTTAGAATATGCTAACTATGAAGGTTGAAACATAAAAGACTTGTTTTTGTGAAATAAGCCTCACGGGAATAAGTCTTTTTTCTGACCATTGTGTTAGGTAAAGCTAATTTAAGTTGCCTCGATACAATTGCTTTGTTTCATTCTATTTCCTGAAGGAGCCGCTTTTGTGTGTGTTTGGGCGGCTCCTTTTTTTCCCTTTAAAATTTTGTTTTAGTGGAATATAATTATAGAGAGGTTTTATAAAATGAAATGTTTGTATGTACAAGTTAAATATACTTTGAAATCAGGTTGCCGTGATGATTTTTACCAGAGGTTCAGGGATAATAATATTCGCGAAATGTCCTCTACTGAACCGGGAAATATAGAATTTGAAATTTACATGCCGCATGATAGGGGAAACGAAATCTGTATTTTTGAAAAGTGGGAAACCCTTGAAGACCAGGAAAAACATACGCAGACACTTCATTATGCAATCCTCTGTGAGTTAAAGGCAAAGTATGCAAAGAAAGTGGAAGAAAAAAAATATTGGCTTACAGATTTTGAAGATGCTGAAACAGAAGATTTTTCATTACGTTAAAAAAAAGGGGCTGTCCAATAAGTATGAGTCAATGCCGTGCTCGACACGGCAATCCCTTGTATTGCAATTAAATGACACTTTTTGAACTTATTGGTCATCCCCTTTTTTACTAGCTCCTACGGGAGTCGAAGGTCTACAGTCAGCGACGTCCTGTCGCTTCCTTCC
>SAMEA3663296__coassemble_213_pt1 | contig 29979 bp, 27 predicted proteins | sample SAMEA3663296__metabat2_low_PE_018 | metagenome-assembled genome bin SAMEA3663296 (sample SAMEA3663296) | pig gut metagenome | biome: pig gut; feature: pig-associated habitat; material: faeces | place: China | collected 2013
TAAATGGATTTTCGGGTCAAGAAAATGACACTTTTTGAACTTATTGGTCATCCCCCTTCATCTTTTAAGCCTGGGAACCTGTTTTTCTAACTGGTCTCTTAGGCTTTTGTTTTTTCTTGAGCTGAATGCCAAGGTCTACAAGAACCTTTCTTACAGCATAATCAAGTTCGGTTCTCTGGGGATTCATTGGCAAAACAAAGTTGCGGCAAATTGCCCAGGTTCTCTTGTAGAGTTCTGCAGCAGAACTGTCCTTCCTTTCTTCTGTCCAGTCTGTAAGCTGGGCAACAAAATCCTTGAGTATATAGTAGAGTCTTTCTCCCAGTTTGCTTTCAGGTTTGTTCTTTACAAGTTCATCCAGCTGTGAAAGGCTTTCCATATAGTTTTTTGCATAGCTTTTGCTTTCAAGCATTAAACCGGTTGCGGCCGGCTGAAGGTAAATGTAAAGGTCTGTATCAAGGGCTGCAGATACAATGCTTCTTGAATGGCCGCTGTTGATTATCTTTAAAAGTTCTTCCGTAAGGCGGGAAGGCGAAACAGGAGAAAGAAGAGGTGCAGATTCACGAATCTTTTTCTTAAGTTTTCTAGGAAGCTTGCATCCTGTAGTAGCACCGTATTTAACGGCACGAAGCATTCTTACAGGGTCTTCGATGAAAATTCTGTCCAATGGAATAACAGGAGTTACGACACCTTTTTTTATGTCATTAATTCCATCAACATAATCTATTACCTGTTCCTTCAGGGGATCGTAATAAAGGGCATTGAGGGTAAAGTCACGGCGCATTACGTCTTCATCCATGTTTCCAAAGGCATTGCCAACGGAACCATCACAAATTGAACGGAATGTACTCACTTCAAAAATCTTTTCGCCGAAGAAAATATGGACAAGTCGGAATCTTTTTCCGATGATGCGGGAATTCCTAAATATCTTCTTTATTCTGCTTGGGGTTGCATCGGTAACAATGTCAAAATCCTTTGGTTTTCTGTTGCCGATGAGATCGCGGACAGCTCCGCCCACAATATATGAATCAAAGCCGTTGTTCTTTAGCTGGTTAATAATGTAAATAGCATCGCTGTCGATGGCAGAAAGGGGGATATTATGTTCTTCCTTAGTATAAACGACAGCTTTTTTTACTGGACGCCCCTTTGCATCCGTTCCATATCTAACTAACACAATGGGGAGTATTTTATTTATTTACAGTGATTTTGTCTATAATGATGCTTACTTCTTCAATGAGAATTCCCGTGTATTTCTCAATGTTTTCAATGACATACTGCTGAAGCCTGTGAATTTCTCCCGTAAGCTGACGGCCAAAAGGAACATCAACGGTAATAATGAGCTTATATCCGCGGGAATTTGTCTTGATTGAAAGTTTCTTAATCCTTATGTCCTTTGAGAATTCGCTTACACAATGCATAGCCATCTGACTAAGGGCGGCTTCAGAGATTTCAATTCTGCCTTTCTTGCTGAATTCCGGTGTGACAATGGACTTTTCAAGGGTAGACTGCTTCTTTTTTCCAAAAAGATTGAGAATCTTGAAATTTGCAGAACTTTTTCCGGCAATTTCCTTCATGGAATCGTAGAAAATCTGGGAATAGCTTTTCTTTACTTCAATGGCAGGGACTGGAATTACATGCTTTCCTTCAATCTGGCGGCTTCTGATAGCCTTTTCAAGTTCTTCCCTTGTTGCAATGTCTTCTATTTTTATAATTTTTGAAGGAAGGGGAATCTGGAGTCGGGAAGTTATCTTCTGAGCCATCTTTTCACTAGTTCCGATGATCAGGAGTTTTTTGATTTTATTTGTCTGAAGGGCTTTTGCAACCTGATCCCGATGCTGCTTATCGTCAAAAAGGGCAATCCTAACGGCACCCATATATGTTTTTTCATGCTTTGCCGTACGACCCGCAATGATCTTGTCGTTCTGAATGAGGAGTCCGTCATCAATGATGGCTTCAATGCCATTTTCCTGAGCTATAAGTTTTGCACGGAAACTTTTTCCGGTACCGCTTTCACCAACTAGGGCAAAAACCGTCATACCATGTCCCGTAAAGCGTGAAAAAATATTCATAATCATATTATATTATAGATAAAAACAATTTGCAAAAAAACTATGGAATTTTTATTGTAAAAAGGGGCATTTTGCAGTTATTTCTTCTGGCAGCCCCACTGGATTCTGAGGAAATTTCAGTTTGTAGGCATGTAGGAAGAACATTTTGTTTTTTAATTGTTTTCCTCCGTAAGCCACATCTCCTAAAAGGGGATGTCCGTGACTTGCAGACTGAGCTCTGATCTGGTGCTTCCTGCCTGTTTCTATTGTAAAGGAAACAAGGTTGCAAAGGTTACGCTGAATTTCAATTTTTTTAAGGAATTGGGCTTTTGTAACGGCTTTTTTACCGGATTCTTTCCCGACGATTACTGTTCCGTAGGAATTTTCACTGTTTTCAGGAACATAAATAAAGTCTTCGTAGAGTTCTTCCTCTTTTTTGTATTCTCCCTGGGCAATTCCAAGGTATTCCTTTCCTATGGCATGGGTTTCAATGTTTTCCGTAAACCATTTTGCTCCTTCAAGGCTTTGTGAAAAAGCAACGAGACCGCTGGTGTATCTGTCGATTCTATGTAATGGTCCTGGCCTGAAGGAAATGGATTTGCTGCCGTTTTTCCTGAAATCGTCTTCTATGAGGTCACACAGGCAGAATTCACAGTCTTTGGCAGGCTGAACATTTATTCCGGAAGGCTTGTTCACTATGAGAAGGTGCTGGTTTCTGAAAACCGTTATTTCTTCAAGGCAAAAAGGAAATTCCTTTGATTCTTTCTTTGAGGATTCTTCAGAATTTTCAAAGAGGAATTCTGCAACGAGGATTGAGTCTCCTTCGCTTACCCTGTATTCGCCTGACGATTTTTTCCCGTTGACTTTAATCAGTCCTTTCCTGATGAGGGGGAAGATTCCCCTGGAAATTCCCTGAGCTTCAAATATGCGGCTGACAACCTTATCAAGCCTTCTGCCGGAGTCGTCTTTTGCTGCAATGAAATTTCTGAAGTCCATTGGCTTCATAGTAACTTTCACACAAAGTTTATGCAAGGTCCAAAAGTTCTGCAAAAACATGTGCTTTCGAAAAATTCCATTGGAAAGGGTAACTTATAGAACATTTCCTTATAATATTGTATAATATTACACATGGATTTTAAAAGTCAGCTTCATTCATTATTTACTCAACCAGCAATCATAGCATGTATTTACAGCTGGCTTTCTGCACAGTTTTTAAAAACCCTCATAAAGCTTTTTTCAGGAAAAGTTCACAGCCTTAAGGAACTTCTTGAACTCCTTCTTTGGAGGACCGGCAGCATGCCATCAAGTCATTCTGCTTTGGTAACAACCCTTTGTACAATGATTGCATTCCATTCAGGAATCGACAGCGATGTATTCATTCTTTCATTGGGATTTTTCCTCGTAACAATCAGGGATGCCGTTGGTGTAAGACGCGCAAACGGACTTCAGGCAGCCTTGCTCAATATGGTTGGAAGATCCCTTGCTGAAAAAGGCATCATAGAATTCAAGCCAATTAAGGAAGTGCAGGGACATACCCCGACAGAAGTTCTTATGGGAGTTCTTCTCGGGTTTGTCATCGGTCTGGCATTCAGCGTGTTGAAGTAAATGAAATTTAACAAGACTGCCGTAATTTCACTTGCCGTAATAGTTGTCACATTTATTCTCTGCATTGCATTGAGGGCTGTTCCCGTTTCAAGAATCTGGAACAGTTATTCTGTTGCCTATGTAGAAAAATCCCTTCCGGAAGAAACTGTACTCTCTTATTTCAGAAAGTATTCCGTAGAAAATGTTATAAGTCTTGGTGGACAGAAGGTTCCTTTCGTTTCAGATTTTACACCTGTATTGCCACAGAGGGATTCCACTTATTTGAGTGACCGACTTTCTTATTTCTTGGACCTTTCGGATTCCTATTGTCTTTATTATATTCCAAAGAGAAACGATTCTTCTTGCGTTAAAGCTCTTGAAGAAATAGTAAGAAATACAAATACACCTTGCGGAATTGACGGCAAGCAGCAGTATCCATGGCTTGTTCCGCTCATTGTTCTTGCCGTTTACATTGCTTTCATTTTTCTTTCCAGCAAGAAAAAAGTTTTTGCATTTTCCGCAGCAAGCATTCTCCTTTTGTCTTTCTCGCAGGTTTTTTATCCTGTTGCCGCCGCTGCAATTCTTTATATGCTCAGCTGCTACCTTTCTTCAAGAATCTGGGGAAGAAGAAAAGCCATGTCGGTTCTTAAGAAAAGTCTTTATGCAATCATTCCTATTGTTGTTTCTGTTCTTTCCATTATGGCACTTTCCGTCAGTTGTGCTGTTCTTGTTTTACTTTGTTGTGCTTCATCCGTATGTGCCCTTATTCTTCTTGATTCCTATGAAAAATACAGGGATTCAAAATCGTCCTTCAAATTTGTAAGGATTTTTGGAGCACCACAGATGCCACTTATGTATCCAAATACTGCAAAGCACACCTTGTTTTGCCTTGTTCCTTTGTTTGTTCTTCTTGTAATCTTTCTTCTTTCAAGTAGAATTTCTACAAAGGCAGAAACCGACATTTCAATTCCAGTGCCAGTTCACAATGCAGTAATAAAGGAAGATGAAAAGGTGCTTCCTGGCCTCAAGGAATTTTACGGTTGGTTTTGGAATTCAAAATCCTATCCATACAAAAACCTAAATGAAATTTCATCTGGCGGAGAACCTGCTGAAGGTGAAACAGTTACGGTTCCCCGTTATGAAATTGTTGGTGACAAGATTGTTGAATCAGAATCCCTTGTCATGGTTTACGATGAAAATTTCCGTAATGGCGTTGACAAGGAAATCGATGAGCTTGAATATGACGCAGTTGAAAAATTGATGAAAAAACAGGGACCTGATGTCTCTGTAGTCTATAGAAACAGCGGTGAATCACGCGGACAGACAGACGGTCTTGGGCTTATCCTCATACTAGTCTGCATTTTTGTTCCCGTATTTCTCCTTCTCATTTACGTTTTGAAATCAGGCAGGAAATCCAGATGAAAGCAATAAATAATTTTATCTCTCCCGACCATCTAATGTTTGGAACTTCTATCAGGGCTTTTTTGCCACGGAGCATAATTGTCCCTTTCTGTCAGGCAGATGGTGTTGAATATGAGTGTTCCATGTCGGTAGGTGACAAGGTTCGCGAAGGTCAGGTCATTGCATCTCCAAAGGGAATCATTTCTGCAAACGGTGCATGCATCCATTCTTCCGTTCCAGGAAAAATCGAATCCATTGTTCAGTGTTCGCTTCCAAACGGAAACCTTTCCTATGCTGCCAAAATAAATACAGAAGGTGAATTCACATTTCTTGGAAAAAAACAGAAGTCTGCTGACTGGAATATTTTTTCTCCGTCAACTCTCATTGAAGAATTCAAGTCCAAGGGAATTGTAAACACTTTCGGAAACAAACCTGCATCCCTTGCAACTCAGATAAGGGAATGTACCCTCAAGAAACACAGGTTTGTAATCGTCCGTATGTTTGACGAAGACCCAAGCCGTTATACGGATTCTTTTGTTGCTTCTCATTTTACGGATAAAGTTGTAGAAGGTGCAAAGATTGCTGCAAAGGCTTTTGAAGCTGAAGGTCTTGCATTTGTCCTTCCCAAAAAATGTGATTTTCCAATCAGCGACGATTTAATAAAGGGAGACTATTGCGTAACGGCAACTGCAGACAATACAAAATACCCTGCTGGATTTATCCATTGTCTCATGCGTGCCGTAAGAAAGACTTCTAAAATTCCAGAATATGAAAAATTCAATTCTGTGAATCATAAGTGTCTTTTCCTTGATCCTGAAACTTGCCTTTCAATTTACCATGCAATTGTTCTAGGCGTTCCTGTTGTTGAAAAATTTGTTCATATCACTGGTTCCTGCCTAAAGTCAGCAGGCATGTTCAAGGTTAGGGTTGGAACTACAATAAGGGAACTTGTAGAGCAGTGTGGCGGTTTCAATACTAGTCCTGCCAAAATCGTTATCAACGGACTTGTTAAAGGAAACGGAATCGCGAACCTGGATATTCCTGTTACTAAAATGGTCAAATCCATAGAGTTTCTTCCTTCAAAGGAACTTTGCGTCCAGAAATCAACATCCTGCATAAGATGCGGAAGATGCCGTGCAATTTGCCCTGAACACCTTGTACCGGATTTGCTTTACAAGATGGCTTCGGAAAACTACATCCTTCCAAGGGACATTGCTGCAACTGCAAAAATCTGCGGACAATGTGCACTTTGCAACAGCGTATGTCCTGCAAGACTTTCACTCTGCCAGACAATTTTGCTTTTGAAAAAGACAGGAGGAAATAATGCCTAATTTTGAACTCAATAAATCCTGCAGAAAAATCAGCCTCAATCCTTTCAGGTTTGCCTTCTGGTCTCTTGATACGGTTTCTACAGTTACCATCGGATTGCTTTTGATACAGGTTTTCATGCTTGTTATTACAGGAAGCATGGCATCCCTTGCAGTTCTTCTCTGTGCTCTTTTGGCATCAGTGCTTTCAGAATTAATTCACAGAACATTGTTTGTAAAAGACATGTACTCTCATTCCTGGAGAATTTCAATTATCCAGGGGCTTTTGACTGGACTTTTGCTTCCTTCAACTTACAATCCTGTGGCGGTATTCTTCATCCTTATTTTTGCAATGTCCATTTTCAGATGGGCTTTCGGAGAATTTGCTGAGGCCTGGGCTAATATTGTTGCAGTCTGCGTTATAGTTTTGTACTTGATCAATTCTTCTTGTTTTCCGCCTTCTGCTTTGTCTTCATCGGATTTACAGTCAAGAAATGCGGCGTTGATTTTGATTCAGAATGGAGCAGTGTCACCAATTGCATCTGATAGCGCCATTACAGATTTCCTTAACAGAACAATTTTCAAGCTTGTAGGAATTTCAATTCCTGATGGTTATGTAAGCCTTCTTTGGGATAACGGTTCAGTTATTCCTGCCTTCAGGTTCAATGCAATCACTTTGATTTCATCTCTTGTTTTGTTCTCCCTTGATTTCATTGATTTCCTCATTCCGACTTTGTTCCTCTTTGTTTATACAATCCTTATTCGTTTTGTGAGTCCACTTATTCTTGGTGGCATTCCTATGCAGGGGGATATCATCCTTGCCTTGCTTACAAGTGGAACGCTTTTCTCAACCCTTTACATTCTTCAATGGTATGGAACAACTCCAATCAACCTTTGGGGTAAAATCATTTACGGCATTCTGTCAGGAATCTTTGGATTCCTCATCATAGGCTTTGGACTTTCTTCTGTTGGTTATGTGTTTACAGTTCTCGTAATGAACCTCATTTCACCTTGCATCCAAATAATTGAAGACAAGAGAAAATTTTCAAGCATCAGAAAAAAGGTGATTCCAAGACTCAAGAAAATGAAGGAGTTTGAAAATGCTTAATCAGGAATTCGAAGATTATTCTCAGGTTAATTCCGAAAAGAAAACATTCTATAAAAACATGTCCATTAAGGCGGGTATTTTCTGCGGAATCCTTGCTGTATTTTTTGCCATTCTTGTTGCTTTCTCACTTTTGGGAAGAAAATCCTGGAGAGTTGGATTAAGCAACGAAATTGAAAAGGTCTTTGAAGAAAAATCCTATTCCGAATATTCTGTCGGGGAATATGTAAAGCTCAATTCCATAATGTCCGTAAACTGTGCAGTATTCAAGGCTCTGCCATTTACAAAAAAAGACTTTGATTCCTATGCAGTCATTATCCGTACTCCGACTTTATATGGACCTGTTGCTGCAGTTTATGTTTATGAAACAAAAAGATCAGAAGCAACCTTCATTGGTTTTGCTCGAATAAACGAAAGAATTGACGGTTCCATAAGGAATGCCGCTCTGAATTCTCAAGTCAGGTATTGGGCTGGAAAGATTCCTGAAATCATCGCAAAGAAAAAGGAAGGTAAATGAAATGAAGAAAAACGAACTATATGTTTATTCAGCACTTTCTCTTGCAGTTCTCATTCCTTTGCCTGGTAGGTTTGCATACGGAATAATCGTTGTGCTGATGCTCTATTTTTTCACAATCCTTGGAATTCTTTTTAGAAAACTTTCATCCATGTTTTTTGAATATGGACTTCACAGTGTTCTTATTGTGGTAATGCTCATTTCCACATCTATCCTCATAAGGCAAATCCTTATATTGATTTCTCCTTTTATGGCTTTCGTCATTGGTGTAAATGTGTATGCACCTGCCTTGTCTGCTTTCATTCTTGGTAACCTTTACAGGAAAACAGGATTGTCCCTTAAAGATTCCCTAAACCTTGGACTTGTAAAGTGCAATGCCTTTTCTGTGTTTGCAATTGTGTTCTTCTTGATCAGAGATGTCCTCGGTTACGGTACTATTACTTTGCCAGGCGGTAAAGGACTTTTAGAAATTGTTGTATTAAAAGATAATCCTATTTCCTTCCTTGGTACTTTCTGGTGCTCTCTTCCAGGAGGAGTAACACTTCTTGCTGTTCTTCTTGCTGTCATCGCAGAGACTATGAAGAGACTGGAAATTCTTGGAACTTCAAGGGGGTTTAAGAAATGATAAGCACAATTCTTTATTATGTTTTCTTCAGTTCCATTGTTTTTGTCTATGGAATTGGAATTGAACGTTCCATAGTTTTAAGTAAGAAACAGCATGACATAATGCTCAAGGCACTTAAGATGATGATCTGTGTTTCATCAACTACAGCCCTGTCCTATATGGTTGTTTGTTGGCTTTTGGTACCTGTAGATCTTGCAGAACTTTATCCTTTTGTAGTCATTTTGTTTTTTCTTGCAATTTCTGTTTTTGTTGAAGCCATCATCCGCATCACTGCAAAAATCAGTGCAGTTGAATCTGTAATAACCCTTATGTTTATTTTCATTGGCCTTTCGGAATCCAATTCCTTTGGAGAAAGCGTTTTCATTTCTATTCTTTGTGTCTTTGCTTTCTTCATGATAATTCCTTTTGTAATTGCAATTACGAGAAGAAATGAACTTAACGGAAGAAAACAGGAATACGAAAAAAATGGTTTCCTTTTGATTTCGATTGTAATTGTTATGTTCATCCTGTTATCATGGAACGTTACCTGGCTTAACAGAGGAGTGTCCCTATGATTTTTACAATTTTTATGATGCTTCTTTTTCTTGTACTTATGTCGATTGTTTTTGCGTTCATTTTTGAACTTCTTGTTCCGTCATTGAGGGCTCAGAACATTTCCTTCAACAAGCCTATCTTTTCTGAAAATGAAATCCGTGTAAGGCCATCTCTAATGGAAACTTTCAAGGAGGCCAAGGATATAAAAGCTGTTGTCATGTGTTCTTCCAGGAAAAAGTGTGGCGATTTCCGTTTTGAATATGACGGTCCAAAGAGCTGCACCCTTTATCTTTCAATATGTGATACTGAACATGATTGCAAATATGGATGCATTGGATTCGGTGACTGCGTAAAGTTCTGTACTAGAAAGGCAATCAGCATTGAAAACAGGACTGCAGTCATTAATAACCTTTGTAATGGCTGCGGCAAATGCCTTGAATTCTGTCCAAAGGGAATCATTAAGCTTGTTCCTGTAACTACAGAAAAGACTGTATTTTGTTCAGCGCCATTTTCAGAGAAAACAAAATGCTCTGACAATCTTAAGGAAACTGACATCAACTATGGCACTAAAGACTTCAAATTGTCAAAAAAGTTGTATAAACTGATATCAAAGGGAAGTGATTGATGAATCAGCTTAATGTCTGCCTTGAACTTTCTGCCGACATTTCTTCCGGAAAGGACCCTGTTCTTTTAGAAGAAAACTATCAGAAAGTTTTTAAGGGAACTTTGACATTTCTATATTCTCACCCGGATTGTTACCTGTCCATTGCTTTTACAGGCCCTCAATTGGATTACTATGAAAGAAAGCATCCGGAATCCATTGAACTTTTGAAGGATCTTCTTTCAAGAAAGCAGATTGAAATCATTGGCGGCGGTTACTATGCACCAATCTTTCCGTTGATATATCCAAGCGACAGGGCAGGACAGATTGAAAAGATGTCCAATTCCATAAGGCAGACTCTTGGAAAAAGACCTCTTGGACTTTATCTTTTTGGTAGCATCTGGGATCCAATGCTCATTACTAATTTTCATTCCTGTGAAATGTCCTTCATGTTTTTGGACAGTACTCTTGTTTCACAGAAGTACCTTAAGTGTCTCCCTTTGATTACTAGTGAACAGGGGAAGAGCATCAAGGTTCTTCCAACATATAAAAATCTTCTTCCTGAAGAAAATGAAAACAAAAAAGACTGGACAAAGAAACTTCTGAAATTCTATGACAGGAACAGGAATGACGATTCTGAAAATCATGTAATTTCCATTTCCTTAGAGTTTGAATATTTTGCAAAACTTCTTGGCTGCGGTTTCCTGAATGAACTTTTTGACTTTAACCTTGATTCCAACTTTCAGGAAAAGACAATCAACTATACATTGCCTCATGAATATTTGTCAAAGGCTGAAGATTATCTTTCTGCATACATACCTGCCGGCATGGAATGGAATATTGCACAGTGGTCTTCCGTACCATACAGGAAGACTGAAAATTCAAGTCACTTTCCTCTTTCAATTCATGATTACCTGAATACATATCCTCAGAATAATCGCCTCTACCAAAGAATGATGTACATCAGTATGCTTATATTTCAGACAAAAGGTGGGGACAAAATGAGGAAGGCAAGTGCTACCCAGAGTCTGTGGCAGGCACAAAGCGGTACTAATTTCATTTGCTATCCTGAAGGTGTTCCGGCCACTGCAGAAAATAGACAGTCTGCCTACAGGAACCTAAACGAAGCCGAAAGGTTTGTCCGTGATGGCGCAAAACAGTGCAAGGAATCCCTTACTAAATATGATTACAATGGCGACGGTCTTAACGAATATATTGCCTTTTTGGAACGCTACAATGCAGTTGTTTCCCTTAAGGGGGGGCAGATTACAGATTTTAATCTGATAAAAAGCAGTTCAAACTATGCGGCGAGCATTTCTGCCATAGAAGAAGTCGATGGATTTAGCGATGGATATGCAAGGGGCCTCTTTGTTGAGCACCTTGGGGAAAAGTCTGACCTTAAGAAATATCTGGACAATAACCAGATTTCTTCGCCAATGTTTTCAAAGGCCCTTTTTAGGGAAAGAAAACTTGAAAATAAAAGGAAAGAAATTCAGCTTGAAGGTAAGGGATTATTTTCAGAACAAAAGCTCCCTGTGACTTTAAGGAAAAACATTACCTTTACTCAGTCCGGTATCAATGTTCAATACATTCTCAGAAATGAAAGCGAAGAAGAATTGAACGGATTTTTTGCCGTTGAACTGAATTTTGCCCAGACTCGTTTTGACAAAAATTATGCCAACGGTGACCAATATACAACGGAAATTGTCCATAATGAAGAATTGAAGCAGTTTGATTACAAGAAGAAATTTTCTTTCAATAATGGAGTTTCTTTCATCCACATTACGGATCAGGCAGACAAAAGAGTATTTGTTATTGAACCAAATGAACTGGCCGGATATTCCTGCTCGCTTTTGGCTTTTAAGAGACCTGTAAAGTCAGAATCCCCTGAAGAAACTTCAAAAACCCTTGTTTCAAGTATGTTTTGGGAAATCAATATAGCTCCAGGAATGGAAAAGGAAAAATCAATTTTTCTTAACATTATTCCTGTTAAAAAATAAGTGCATAAAGGAAAAAGCCACTGATTTGTTCAGTGGCTTTTTCCTTTGTTTAATCATCACTTAGGATTAAACCTTGAATTCTTGATGAACTTTTCGAGGCTTTCTTCCCAAGATGGAATCTTGATTTTTAAACCAGCTTTGATTTTTTCCTTGCTCAGTACAGAGTAGGCAGGACGCTTTGCGGCTGTCGGATAGTCTTCTGTAAGGCATGGTTCAATAACACAATCGCTTGTAATTGTTCCGTATTTTTTTCCGTATTCGTAGATTTTAGAACAGAATTCAAACCAGGTTGTTTCACCCTGGTTTGTGAAATGATAGATTCCGTAAGGAAGGGCAGACTTCTTCCCAAAAAGGAAAGGTGCTTTTTCAGAAGAATCAATGATCTTTACGATAACTTCAGCCAAATCAACTGCACAGGTAGGGGTTCCCTTCTGGTCGTTTACAACCTTAACTGAATCATTGGAATTCATTGCCTTTGTCATTGTGTAAACAAAGTTTTTTCCGTCAAAACCGTAAAGCCAGGCAGTACGAAGAATGTAATAGAGGGTCATTTCCTTTTCAATCTCGCGTTCACCTTCTGCCTTTGTTTTTCCGTATACGCCTGAAGGATTTTTAGGATCTTCCTCTGTATAGGGAACATTTCCCTTGCCGTCAAAGACATAATCCGTAGAAATATGAATTAATTTTGCACCGATTTCCCTTGCAACGCGGGCAATGTTTAGGGCACCTTCTGCATTCAATGCTTCTGCAAGTTCTGGTTCTGATTCAGCCTTGTCTACGGCTGTGTAGGCTGCACAGTTAATGATCCACGTGATTTTTTCAGGAATCCTTCTTTTTCTAACGGAAAGTCCTGTTGTGTTTGCGGCAGGACCGTGGCTGGTTGCAAATTTCCTGAGTTCTGCAGAATTTGTAATATCTACTTCGCGGTCACTTCCGAACCACTGAATTTTGTTTTCTGTAAGTTGTTTGGAAACTTCACTGCCAAGCATGCCTTTATCCCCTATAAGCCATACCATGATTGTGCCTCCCGTTTCATCAATTTATTTTAATGGCATCATTATATAGAAAATTGGGCATTGCCTCAACAAGACTTTTGTTGAAGAAAGTGCTGATTTCCTATATCATTTTAAACTATGAATATGGAAGCTTTTGTTTTGGGCTGCGGTGGGATGATGCCGCTTCCTTACCGTCATTTAACTTCAGTGCTATTGCGCCGCGACGGTGATCTTTTTTTGTTTGATGGAGGAGAAGGTACCCAAGTTTCACTCCGCAGGTTAAACCTTAAATGGAAGAAAATCAACGCTATTTTCGTCTCACATACACATGCTGACCATGTAACTGGTCTTCCCGGGATACTCATGCTATCTGCACAGGTTGACAGAAATGAGCCTCTCTATATTTTTGGACCTCCAAAAATCGCAGAGTATATTGAATCTAGCCGCAAGGTTCTGGACATGTACATAAATTATCCGATTGTCGTAAAGGAAATTACAGCCCCCTGCGATGTATATGAAGGCGACGGTTTTAAGGTAAGGGCTTTTCCCCTTGAACATACAAAAACCTGCGTAGGTTATACCCTTGAAGAATATGACAGACCAGGAGAATTCAATCCTGAAGAAGCTCTAAAACTAAAAGTACCTAGAGGACCATTGTGGGGAATGCTTCAGCACGGACAGTCCGTTAAAAATGAAGACGGAGTCGAAGTAAAACCAGAGCAGGTTGTAGGGCTGGCAAGAAAAGGCCGCAAATTCAGTTTTGTTACGGATACAATGTATCTTCCTACAATTGCTCCGGAAGTAAAAGACAGTGATTTGCTTATCTGTGAAGGAATGTTTGCCGATGACTGTGCGGACCAGGCAAAGGAAAAGAAGCACATGACTTCTCGTCAAGCCGCAACCATTGCCCGTGATGCAAATGCAAAGAGAATGGCATTGATTCATTACAGTCCCCGCTACAATGACAAGGATTTGGAACTGTTGCTGAAGCAGGCAAGGGAAGTGTATCCAAATGCCCAACTTTCAAAAGACAGAATGCATGTAGAGATTCCTTATGTCGAATAATGCTGTAAAGCTTGAATCTTTTACAAAAAAGTACGCAGAAAAAATTGCCTGCAGCTCCATTGATTTTACTGCAGGTGAATGTTCCGTAACTGGACTCCTCGGTCCCAATGGGGCAGGTAAAAGCACAATTCTTAAAGCAATTTGCGGTGAAATTTATCCAACGACAGGTTTTGTATCGGTCTGCGGTTTTTCAAGACTGGAAGACATAAAAAAAATTATAGGTTATGTTCCTGAAATTCCAGAATTGGAAGAAAACCTTACTGTAAAAGAAACTCTTGTTCTGGAAGCAGGATTATATTCCGTAAAGGATGCTGTAGATAGAATAAAGGAAGCACTTTCCATTTGTCAGTTGACGGATGTAGTATCCTTCAAGGTAAAAAATCTTTCCAAGGGCTACAGACAGAGAGTCAGTCTTGCAAAGGCCTTGTGCTCGGATCCGAAGGTTCTTGTTCTTGATGAATTTTCTGCAGGCCTTGATCCAGTCCAGACTGTTCAGCTAAGGAATAATATCAAAAAACTTTCTGAAAAGATTACTGTAATTTTTTCTACACATCACATAGAAGAAGCTGTTTCACTGTGCAAAGATATTTATATTTTAAAAAGAGGAGTCATCGCTGCTCATGGAACAGCAGAATCAATTGCAAAGGATAATGGCTGTCATAATCTTGAAGAAGCTTTCCTTAAAGTTACAGGTGAAGGAATAATCCATGAATAAACTTATGTTCCGTTTTCTTTACAGGATTTCTCATTCTTTTCCTTCGTACATTGCCCATGGGATTTTCATATCCTATATAGCCTTGCAGTGGTTCATCGGACAAAGGTTCTTTACGGTCAGCGGAAATACAGATTTGCATAGATTTTTTGCAGCCTTTCCTTTTGCATTTATTCTTTATGTACCTCTTCTGGTTTCTTCCGCTAGAATAAAGAAACAGTGGTCATTTCCTTATTCGACCTTTGAAATTTCCGTTTCTGTAATTCTGTCTGTTTTTTGCGTTTGCCTCGCTGCTACTTTCCTTACAATGACCGTACCTTTTGCAATATGTATTTTTGGAAATGTAGAATGGTCTCAGTTCTTCTGCGGATATCTTGGAATTATCCTTTTTTCTTTCTGTGCCGTTTCTTTTTCTTTTCTTGTCTTTACTCTAATTGAAAATACGGCAGCAGCCTTTGTTACTTCAGCAATATGCCTTTTAGCCTGCAACTCAATCCATAACATTCCACTTTATGCAGATACTGGAATCTTTGTTTCTTTTTTGATAAAGTCCATTTCCTTTGCCTGGAATTTTGATGCCTTTGCCAAGGGAATTCTTTCTTTGAAGCAGCTTATCTATTTCCTTCTTGCATCAGTATTTTTTATTTTCCTTACTGTAGTGAAAGTCGAAGGATTGAAAGGAAATTGCAATGAAAGTTTCAGGAAGATTACAAGGCTTTTTCTTGTTACCTTTGTTCTTCTTTGTTCTGCATGTTCCTTCATCAATATTAAAATAGATTTGACTCATTCCAGAAAATTTTCAATTACGGAATATTCAAAAAAAATCATTTCAAACATTTCTGAACCGGTGAGCATTACCTATTATCTTTCTTCCAGCCTGAAAAACCTTTATCCTCAGGTTAAGGATGTTTCTGATTATCTTGAAACTTTTTCTTCTGCCTCGGATGAAATTTCCTTTAGAATTGTTAATCCCTCTAATCAGGATTTGCAGAAGAAACTGGAAGACTATGGAATAAACGGTCAGCCCATTAGGACTAATTCTGTTTCCTCTTCTACGGTTACAAATGTGTATTCTGCAGTTGTAATAGATTATCTCGGCATGACAGAAACAATTCCTTTTGTTCTTTCTGCAGCAACTCTGGAATTTGACCTTGCCCAAAAAATAAATTCACTCATTGAAGAAAAGAAACCTCTTGTTCAGATTGTATGTGCCAACAGCCTTTCCGTAGAAAATGATTACAGCTATTTGTTTCCTTATTTAAAATCTTTGGGATATATTCCTTTCGTAAGTGAACTGCCATCTAAAGCAAGTGTCCAGAACAAAAGTTTTTCTGAGTTCACGGAAGTTCCCCTTATTGTTTTGGGATGTGAAAATTTTACAAGGGAAGACACAAAGATTCTTGAAGAATTCATTCTTGATGGAGGACGAGCCTTTGTTGCAACTCAGCCATATTCCGTAAACCTTAAGGATGACTGGTCCGTAAGCCAAAGCAATAATCAGCTATATTTTGCAAGGATGCTTTTTACCTTTGGCATTTATTTTAAGTCTACCATGACTGCCGACATTTCAAATTTCAGAATTACTATGGTCAGCGATTCTAACACTAATGGAAATGCTGCAGATAAAAAAACGGAATACCTTAACTATTCTCTTTGGCCGGTTTTAAGACCGCAAACTTTTGCTCCCGACGGAATGACTACCTTCTGGCCATGTGCTTTTGATGTGGACAATGAAGTTGCAGAGATGGAAAATTTTTATGCAGTGCCAATGCTGGCAACAAGTACCGCTGCCTGGCAGATGGATAAGACTGATGGAAAATTTATTACAAGCCCATTTGCCTGTCCTGCTGCACCGGAAGGAATGGAACAGAAAGGGCAGTTCAACATAGGAGCCGTTGTAGCAAAAAAAGGCAATGCAGATGACATAAGACTCATTGTTTTTGGCGACCAGTATGCTTTTTCAACACCAATGATAGCCTACAGCTCAAGCGAAGCAATGGATTTCCGCTCTTTGGAATACCTTGGAAACAGTCTTCTGCTGTTGGATGGAAAAAAAGAACTGCTGGAACTAAAAAACAAAGCAACTTTCAACCACAGCCTTTATAAAATTTCTGAAACCGAGTTTCCGGATGCAGTAAGGAAAACCTTCCTTGTTTGCCTTTTGCTGCCGATGGTTTTAATTATTTCCACTGGATTCTATTTTAGTTGGAGAAGGAGAATATTATTAAATGAAAAAGTTGACTGCAAATAAAGCCTACCTTGTTTTCTATGCCTTTGATATTGTGCTTCTCATTGTTGTTGCAGTATTTTTGCTGCCTTTTTCAAAAAATAACAATTCACCGAATTCAAAGAATGCAGCTTTTATAGAAGCAGAACAGCTGAAAGATATTACGGAAATCAGAATCTTGGATAAGAATGCCAAATGCAGGGTGTCCATGCATAGAATTGGCGGACAATGGATGGGAACCGATTCTTTTTCCAACGATTCTCTTTATTGGCCTGCTGACAATAAGACCGTTGAGAATTTCCTTGTACAAATGTCCACTGAAATTCCATGGACCAAGAAAGCTTCCAATGTAACTTCCTGGAAAAAACTTGGGGTTGATGCATCCAATGCCGTTGAAGTGGACCTTCGAATTGATTCAAAAACTGCAGCTTCCCTGTTTTTTGGCTACGCAGATGACCTTAACGGAGAAATTTACTTCAGAACATCAAAGGAAAGTACTGTCTGGCAGGCAAAGACCGATGTCGAAAACTTTGTGTATGAAAAGAATGCTTCTTTTTGGGCAGATCCATTCCTTATACCCTTGTGCATCAGGAACAAAGCTGAAAACCGTGATTCCGGCCTTAGAAGGGGTGAACTTGCTTACATAAAACCTGCAGAACATGTAAAACCAATCAAAATACTTAAGAAATCCTTTGACTCAGGATATACGGGAGTATATTCTTTCTATGAAAAAGATGATCAGATTGTTGTAATACCAGAGTTTTCAGGTAATGATTATGCTGAACTTATAAGCTACAGGTATACCATCAGCAAATGGACCTACGAAAAATTCGTTGCCCAATTAGAGGAAAATAAATAAAAATGAGAGTAAACAAATCGGCCATAGGTGTCTTTGAAGAATTTGCAGAAGACTACCTTAATTTTGAAAAAAACCCGAAGAAAAACATCTTTTGGCTGGATACAATGGAATTCCTATGCAACAGGTTCGGCAATCCTGAGCTAGCATGTCCAAGCTTTCATGTAGCGGGATCAAAGGGAAAAGGATCTGTATCCATGATGATTGCAACCATTCTGAATGAAGCTGGGTACAGAACTGGCCTCTATTCTTCGCCACACATCCTGGATTTCATAGAAAGGATAGGAACCTGCAACGGGCCTTTTCAGGAAGAAGTGTACGAAAAATCGGTAAAGGAACTCATTGATTTTGTAAGTTCCGTTAAAACCGAAGACCTGCCGGGCGAACGCCCCATAACATGGTTTGAACTTGTAACCCTCCTTGGAATCCTTTCCTTTGCCAATGCAAAATGCGACTACAGCGTATATGAAGTTGGGCTTGGTGGAAGGCTTGATGCTACAAATGTCCTTAAACCAGCCGTTTGCTGCATAAACCAGATAGAACTTGAACACACTGAATTTCTTGGCAACACCGTAGAAAAAATAGCAGCTGAAAAGGGCGGCATAATAAAGGAAAACACCCCTGTTTTTGTAGCAGAACAGACAGAAAGCGTAAAGGAAGTTTTCCGTAAGATTGCAAAGGACAGATCCGCACCAATTTATTTCGTTGATGAAATCTCGAAAATATCTGAAATTGTATACAAAAATAGACGGATGCATTGCAAAATCGAGTCAGATTTTTTCAAAAGGCCTCTTCAAATCGCTTTAAGGATGCCCGGAGACTTCCAGGCAAGAAATGCAGCCCTTGCTGCTTTGGCCGTTAAGCAGGTTCTTCCTGAAATTGATGAGGTAACCATTGAAAAAGGACTTGAAAAAGCCGCATTGCCAGGAAGATTTGAAATAGACGGGAACATTATCTTTGACGGTGCCCATACTGTAAAAAGCATCGGCTATACAATGGATACGCTTGAAAAAATTTTTGAAGGCGAAGGTCCTGCAAATTTCCATCTGCTTTTTGGCTGTGCTGCAGACAAGGAAGTTGAAAAGATGGCGGCCTGCTTTAAAGGCAGGTTTTCAAAGGTTACCTTAACTAAACCTGGATCCGTAAAGGAATCTGACCTTGAAAGAATGAAAAAGGCCTTTGACATGGCTGGAATAGAGTATTTTTCATGCGGGGATCACCTTAAGGCAATTCCCTATGCCCTGGAAAAAGCCCGCGAGGAGAACGCAAGGCTCCTTGTAACGGGAAGCTTTTACCTGGTTTCAGAGGTGAAAAAATACCTTTTAAGTCAGAAATGCCTAGGAAAATAACCGGTAGCTTTAGTTTACATAAACTCTAGGAACTCGTTTTGAAATGCCGCAAAGTATTTCGTATGGAATTGTACCGGTAAGGTTTGCAATGTCGTCAGCTGTCTGAAGGGCACCGTCTTCAGAGCATCCAAAAAGAATGGCTTTGTCCCAGCGCTTTACCTTGTGGTCTGTTCCAAGTTCTACCATGCACTGATCCATGCAAATTCTGCCGCGAACAGGATAGCTGACTCCGTTAATGGTGACAGTTACGCCCTTTGCACTGAATCTCCTGAACCATCCGTCGTCATATCCAACTGGCAAAACGGCAATGTCCGTATCTTTTTCTGCAACCCATGTGCAGCCGTATCCTACGGATTTGCCTTTTTCAAAATGCCTGATGGCACAAACGGAGGTTTCTACTGTCATTACAGGTTTAAGGTCAATCTTCATCTTTTTGGAAGCAAGGAAATCCCTTGAAACTTCGTCACAATAGTATCCGTAGGCTATGATTCCAGGGCGAACCATGTCATAGTGATATTCAGGATTGTTTAATGTGGCCGCAGAATTAGAGCAATGGCAGATTCCCGGATCAATGCCCATCTTTTTGATGGCTTTTATGGCTGTCTTGAATTCTTCTGCCTGTCGCTTCGTGTATTTCACGGCATTCTTGGAAGTTCCGTCGCTCAAGGCAAAATGAGTTCCAGTACCAGCAAGGGAAAGAACGCCTGTATTTACGATTTCCCTGGCAAATTTACCGGCCTGTTTTGGAAGGCAACCGATTCTGCCCATGCCTGTATCTACTGCAAGATGAACTGGAAAATCTTTTATTCCAACGCTTTTGCAGACACCCGCAAAAAGCTGGATATATTCGCTGTCAAAGACAAAAGGGGTAAGTCCATAGCGAACAGCATCAGGAATTTCCTCTGGAGAACAGAGGCTGAGCAAAAGAAGGGGAATCTTGATTCCGTTTGTGCGGAGTTCAATGCCTTCATCTACTGTTGCAATTGCAAGATAGTCGGCACCTGCCTCTACTGCAACTTTTGCACAGGGAACTGCCCCATGTCCATAAGCATCTGCCTTTATGGCAACGCACATCTTTATTCCTTTCTTAAGAGTAGACTTTATTGAAGCAACATTGTGCCTCAAATTTTCAAGATGAATTATCGCTTTTGTGGTTCTCATTTTTATCCCCAGGTTATCTTCATTCTAGTTTATTGTATAAAATGTTTAAAGTATATTATTATGAATTGTGAATCTGATGCAGTGTATGCTTGTGTTTTAATGGGAGATGCAATGGACAAAATAAGAAGGCATATAATATTTTACGGAAGGGTTCAGGGGGTAGGATTCCGATGGCACTGCAAGAATTTTGCCAATGCAAAAGGGCTTACAGGATGGGTGCAGAATCTGCCTGATGGAACCGTTGAAATGGAAGTTCAGGGCACAGAAGAAAAAGTAAGTGCCCTGATAGGATACATGGAAGAGCGGCCTTATGTGGAAATAGACAGGTTCGATTCAGAAATCATTGATCTTGTTGACGGTGATTTTGGATTTTATACAAAGGAAAGCTGGTAAAAAGAAAATCATGCCCAGAAGGGGACTTGAACCCCTACGAAGTTTCCCTCTCTAGTACCTGAAACTAGCGTGTCTACCAATTCCACCACCTGGGCAATAGATACATTAAATATATAGAATATAATTTTATGTGTCAATTATGACTAATAGGTGCAGCGCTTGAAGAAAATGATGCATATAACGATGAGGACCGCTATGCTTGCTATAAAAAGCCAGCCTGGAACATCATCTCCAAAGCCAGCATTTTCATGCTTTCTGAAAGCTACTTTGATCATTTTCTTAGATTTTTTTGAAAGTTTATGCTTTCTGCCGTCCAAAGTCTTTGATTCCGGTTCACCATAAATTTCTTCATGACTCATGGCATAATGGCAGCTTGGACATCCGTGAAGGAAATCCCTTACCGTACCTATGTGACCGCAGTTTGGGCATCGTACGGCAGCAAAAAATTTTCCGCATTTAGGGCAGAATTTTGCGTTGGAAGCAACTTCAGAGCCGCACCCTTCGCAAAAATACTTAGCCTTCTTTTTCTGTTCAGCCATTATTCAGTTCCAAGATTATCAACTGTGTAGTCGTAAATCTGCCAGATGCCATCGCGCTGGCGAACATAGTATGTATAGCGCTTTCTTTCCTGGTATTTGTCGTTCTTAAACCATTCAAGAACCTTTACAGTGCCTTCAGTCTGTGAATATGTAGTTGTTTCGATGTAGAATTTTGAAGGAATTGCAACGATATCATAGTCAATTCTCTGAAGCATAAGGTCTGCACGGAAGGCTCGTAGCATGTCGGCCCTTTCATCAGCACTTACCGAATTGAATTTTCTGCTTCTTGCAGGATCTCGCTTGAGCATTTCTTCAAGGTCCATATAGAGGAAGAACTGGTCCCACAAAGATTTCTGGCGTGCAATGATAGTCTGTTCGATAACCTTGTCTGGACTGATGTCTTCAGGCTGAAGGACTACAGCACTCTTTGATTCAACAGGAATTGCATTTGAAGCTGCTGCTGATGGACTAGGGCGGATTTCAAGGCTCAGTCTGTTTGAAGCCATGTACTTGCTCTTGTTCCTGTAGAGTTCTGGATAGAATCTAAGTTCAACGTAATAAATTGAAGGATCTTTGATTTCAAGATAATCCTTAAGGTTTTCGCGGAAAGAATATTCTTCGCCAGGTTCAAGGGTAATTTCACGGAAATATACAGTCTGATTTGTAGTTCTCTTCCTGATGAGCCCCTGTGTAGACGGAAGTTGGGTTTTCTTTACATTAAAACCGATGAAATCGACTGAAAACATCTTGTCATCGGCAATCTTGAACCTCATTGTTTCTGCTGTTGGGTTGGAAACAGTTATGTAAACATATACAGGATTGCTTTCGGAATCTCCCGGATAATACATGGTTCTGTCATAGAATTTTATGGAAACCTCTGCCTTGTCCTTTGTCTCTGCAAATACTGAGTGGGCAAAAACCATTAATATTGCTATAATTGAAAGTAATGTACGTTTAGCGTTCACAGAAATACTCCCTGGGGCTTAAAGGCCTCTTTTTGTATTTTAAATTTAATTCTGCGTTTATTATCGGATGTTTATGGAAAATTCATTATTAAAATCGCTGTTACCTTTGATGTCTTCCTGCAAAAACCTTCATCAGTGCGTTACGGAATGTGCCGATGCTGCGGAAGAACTTTTCCCAAGTCAGGTTTCAGGGTTGAAGGGAAGTCTCAACGGCTTTTTTATAAGCCAGTTTATAGAGAGGGTTGCCCTTAACGAAATTCATGCCATGCAGTATGAGCAAAAGCACAGCCAGTGGCAGAAGGATTATGTCATTGTTGTTGCCACACAAAAAGATGCTGATGAATGTGAAAGCGACCTTAATACCATACTTGGTGATGATGTTGAAGTCTACAAGCTTCCGTGGTGGGGGACAATTCCCTATAGGCCTATAAATGCAGGAACTGCAATTTTTGGCGAAAGGGCGGGTGTTCTTGCAAGAATGGCAAACAAAAATCCTGCCAACTGTAAACCAAGGGTATTCATTTTGACACAGAGGTCCCTTCTGACTCCAGTTCCACCTGCAGATTATGTAAAAAATCTTTCAATAGTATTGAGAAAAGGCCAGGAAGCTGACATTGAACACCTTGCAGAAAAACTTTCGGAATACAATTACCTTCGCGTTCCAAAAGTTAATCAGAAAGGTGAATTCGCAGTCCGCGGTGAAGTTCTTGATGTCTTCATCAGCGGTGAAGACATGCCGGTGCGCATTCAGTTTGATTTTGACGAAATCATGCAGATAAGGACCTTTGATGTTGAAAGCCAGAACACAAAGGACAAAATCGATCGCCTTATAATTTATCCTATGAAGGAAGTTGTCTGGACTGATGAACTTGTTGACCGCCTGGAAGCTGCCTTTGAAGAAGAGGATAAGGGTGGCATTAAAAATGATTTTGCCGAATTTGACAGAGCCCGTCGCAGTGGGAATTACAGAGAAAAAGCCGATGCATCATTAGAAATTGAAGATGAATATATTCATTCAATAAACAGTCCGGATTTTAAGGTGCAGACAGTTCATCTTGCCCTTACAAATGAAGCCCAAAGGGAAAGGGAAAGAATTCTTACGGAACTCAGCGTGCAAAAGGAATCAATGGGGGAAGAACTGTTCTACGGGATACTTTGGGAAAAGCAAAACTGCGTCCTTGATTACTTTCCGAAAGATACTCCCGTATTCTTCTACGATTGGGATCGCCTCATAAATGCAAAAAAACTTTTGGACAACGAATTTTCAGTTTCCTACAGGACTGCAAGACAGAAACTTCCTGTTTTCCTGCCTTCTGTAATGCAACTGGATTTTTATACACTTGTTCATTCGGTTGAAAGACTTTTTGCCTTCAGGTCTCTTGATACTCTCAGCAATAATGGAGAAGAAGACCAGAGGTTTTCGGAATTCACTTTTAGCTTTAATTCCTCTCATTCCATTGAATGCGAAGCATCCCAGAGCTATTTTGGAAACATAAAGTACTTCAAGGAACAGATTGAACACTACCAGAAGGAAAAGTGGCATGTATTCATTTTTGCCGACAATGCCAACCAGTCTGTCCGTGTTAATGAACTCATAAAGGAATTTACAGAAACTGAAGATAACAGTGTTTTCCCCGTAACGGTTCTTCCGTGTGCAATTACAAACGGATTCATCATTACTGATGAAAAGCTTCTTGTCATTCAGGAAAATGAAATTTTCGGACGCAAGAAGAATCAGCCTAAATCAACAAGAAAGGTTCGCTCCGAAGCCATCAACAGTTTTGTAGACCTTACTCCCGGAGACTATGTTGTACATGTTACCTACGGTATCGGGCGTTTCCTTAAGATAGAGCGCAAAAAAGTAAACGGCATGGAAAAGGACTACATCAAGATTGAATATGCCGACGGTGACATCATCTTCATCCCTATAGAACAAGTAAACATGGTTCAGCGATACATAGGAAGCGAAAGTGAACATCCTCGCCTTGATACAATCGGTTCTAAAAGCTGGAGTGCAAGAAAGGCCAGGGTTCAGAAACAGGTTGAAGAAATGGCAGAGCGCTTGATTGATCTTTATTCAAAGCGTAAGGCAAGCCGCGGATTTCCTTTCCCAAAGGACGGAGAATGGTCAGTTGCCTTTGAAGCAGCATTTCCATACGAAGATACTCCAGACCAGTGGACTGCAACCCAGGACATTAAGGCAGATATGGAATCTTCTGTTCCTATGGACCGACTTGTCTGCGGTGATGTAGGCTACGGAAAGACAGAAATAGCCATGAGGGCAGCTTTCAAGGCTGTAATGGGCGGAAAACAGGTTGCCTTCCTTGCACCAACAACCATCCTTGCAGAACAGCACTACGAAAACTGTCTTGAAAGATTCAAGAACTTTCCCGTTTCCATTGCACACATGTCACGCTTTGTTAGCCCTTCAGAACAGAAAAAGATTCTCAAGAAGGTAGAGGAACATCAGGTGGACATTCTCATTGGAACCCACAGAATCATTCAGAAGGATGTAAAGTTTGCAGATCTTGGACTCATGATCATCGACGAAGAACAGAGGTTTGGTGTAAAGGATAAGGAAAGGCTTAAGGAAATGAAAACCAACATAGACAGCCTTGCCTTGAGTGCAACTCCGATTCCAAGAACCTTGCACATGAGCCTTCTTAAAATCCGCGACATGTCTCTTTTGACAACACCTCCTCAAAACAGACAGCCTGTAGAAACTGTCATAGAAGAATACAATGCAGACAAGGTTGCATCAGCTATCAGGCGTGAAGTTGAACGTGGCGGCCAGGTTTTCTTCCTCCACAATAGGGTTGAAAGTCTTATGGAAACAAAGATAAAGCTTGATCGCATTGTTCCTGAAATGCTCATTGAAGTAGCTCACGGGCAAATGACCAGTGACGAACTTGACGACATTTTCAGAAGGTTCAAAATGGGTGGTTTTCATGTTCTTGTTTCTACAACCATCATTGAAAACGGCATAGACATTCCTAATGTAAATACCATCATAATAGATCGAGCAGACATCTACGGCGTAAGCCAGCTATATCAGCTTAGGGGACGTGTTGGCCGCTCCGACAGAAAAGCTTATGCATACCTTTTCTATCCGGAGAACAAGGTACTTAATGAAGTTGCCCTCAAACGATTGCAGGTCATCAGTGACTTTACGGAGCTTGGAAGCGGATTCAAGATTGCCATGAAGGATCTGGAGATTCGAGGTGCCGGAAATCTTCTTGGACGTGACCAGAGCGGTGAAGTGTGTGCCGTAGGTTTTGAAATGTACCTGCAGTTGCTCAATGCGGCAATTGAAAGGCTTTCTAGCAGCAACTGGCATGCAAATGAAGATGTTCTTCTTGAACTTGAATATACGGGATTCATTCCTGATTCCTATGTAAGCGATGCCCAGACAAAGATGGAACTATACAAGAAAATTGCTTCAATAAATACTAACGACCATTTGTCAGCCGTTTCGGAAGAAATGGAAGACCGTTTTGGACCTGTTCCGGAAGAAGTGCAGAGCCTTTTGAGCCTGGCAAAAATAAGGATCATCTGCAACAAACTATCGATCAGTAGTCTAAAAGAAAAGCAGGGTATGGCCATGATAGAATTCAGCAAGGTTGCGGAAGTAAGCATGGACAAGCTGATGAAACTTATCCGTACCAACAGTGACAGGGTAAAGCTTGATCCAATGAAACCAAATTTCCTTATGCTCAAGACAGGTTCCATAGACCTTAAGAGCAAGGCTGAATTCATTCAGGAAAAGCTTGAAGCATTGCTGTAGCTGTCGGTTATTCGAAGGAAAGACTATCCCAGCGTTAGGATTTTAATTTCAGGCAAAATTCCAGGTTTTCTGAAACTGAAAATTCAACGGGGGAACTTTCAAAAATTCCTGCCATCAACGAAGCCATTACAATGGTCCAGTAGAGTGGGAAGGCAACGGATTTTTTATTCCATACCATTGCCTTTTCATTTTGAAGTGAAATTTCATCTTTAGTAGAAAAGGAATCCAGTGCACAGGTTTTTACAAGACCATAAGCTTCTCCAATCGATTCAGGTTTCTTAATGCCGAAGTTCTTCCCTTCATTGAAGAAATATTTCTTAAGGACTGAATCAAAACCTTCCCCAAGTTCCATAATTTTTTCCGATGCAAGTTCAAGTCGTTTCATTACCATACCGGAATAAAGTTCAAGGAACTGCATGGGAGCCCCCTGATCTATGACCTTTTCATATTCACCGTCTGGCATGGCACCGCAATTCATGTCCACATAATCAAAAAATTCCGGTCCGTACTTTTGTGCTGCAAATGCAACGATGTCTTTAGCCATAAAATTAAAGAGCCTGATTCTGTCAAAAAAACTGCGGCATTCCAGTTCATCCATGATCATCTTCCTGCAAGTATTTCTTCTTTATTGAATATATAATTTTTTTAAATATATAATCAGAAGCCTAAATTCAGCCCTTGTTTTCAAGGTTGATCTTAAACCTTTCAACGGCTTCCCTAAGGCTGTTTGCTTCTGCCTTAAGGCTGAACCAGAAGTGAACTTTTTCCTTCCTTTCTTCATGTATTGCACGAAGCTGGTGCTGGATGTTTTCAATCCTAAGGATAATTCCGCTTTCCTTGGCTGCCTTACGCAACTTGTTCATTATATTCATTGTGTAGCTGAAATCGCTTATAAGGAGTCCAAAGAAAAGCCCTACGACAAAACTGAACCCTAGGTGATTTGTAAACCAATAGAGCCAGTTTTGTACCCGTGGATGAATGAGAAAATAGTAGGCTGCGCTCAAAAGGTACCAGAAGAAGCTGTAAAGGGGACAGATTATACCTTGAAAATTTCCCCAGCATCTTGAATAATCCCAAAGCTTGATTTTCATTCCCCTTATGAATATAAGGCCTGCAATGTATTCAAAAATCGTTATGGATAATGCCATAATTATAAAGAGTACAGTTTTCTGAAGCCAAAGTTTTTCTATGAAACTTACGTCAATAAGGCTAAGGAAAAACATTATGGTCAGGCTAAATCCGTACAGCGGAAGGTAAGGTCCAGTCAAATATCCTGGATTAATCCATTTTCGTTCAGGATTATTGCTTGAAAAAAATCTTCTCCATACAAGTTCTATAAGCCAACCGCCAATGCTTCCTGCAAAAAACAGGAAGGTGACAACTAGAAAAAGGTTCATCTTCTACTCCAAATGCTGCAGTTCAATTGCAATTTCTTCCATTTCTTTATCGGTCATGGCAATGTTTTCTGCCACTCGTTTAAGTTCACGTCGGACGCTTTCCGGAACACTTGTTGTAGTCTTGTAGCGAAGTTCATGTTCAAGGGTAGCCCAGAAATCCATGGCAATTGTTCTAAGCTGAATTTCAACCTTTACGTTGTGGGTGGATTCTGAAAGGTAAACGGGGATTTCTACTACAAGGTGAAGACTTCTGTAGCCACTTTCTTTTGGGTCTTTTATGTAATCCTTTTCTTCAATAAGAGTAATGTCCGGATGCTTTAAAAGCATGTTTTTTATATTGTAGATGTCTGAGATGTAGGGGCAGATGACTCTTATACCGGCTATGTCATTAAGATTTTCCATCATTGAAGTGAAGGAAATTGGAAGACCTTTCTTTTCAAGTTTTTCAATGATGCTTTGTGGGGTTTTTATACGGGATTTTACGGTTTCAATTGAATTTCTTCTGCCTGCAATCTTGTTTTCCTTGTTCAGGATGTCGAGTTTTGTTTCAATCTGCTTAATGCCGCTCTCATATACCATTATCATTTGCTGGAACTGCATTGCCAGCTTATAGAAGTTAGTTTGGGAGGATACTGAATTCTTGATTATTGAAGGAAGGGGTGAGGGTACATGAATGTTAGATTTTTCCATTTAATTTTAAATCTCCTTTTATTAATATAATCAAAAGCGCTGAAAGTTACAAATTTTTAGGTGGCAGATGGGATGTTTAAGGGGACAGATTTATAAAAATGCTGATGACAAAAAATTAGCCGGTTTTAACGACCGGCTAAAGGAGTATTTATTAATTAAGGCTTACTTTCTGGTATAAATCTTGAAGTAAACGGATTCCTGATGCAATGCCTGATAATAGTCTTTCTGGTCCTTGAGGAAGGTTCTCTTAAGGTAAATGTTATCCTGAACACCGATGGAAACTTTCTTTGTGATGGCAATTTCTCCGCCTACCTTGATCAAAGACACAAATGCCCAGCCTTCTCCTGAATCTTCTCTTGTAGCACCAAATTTGTCCTGGGCTAGGCGGTAGTAGGTAGGATTATTGATGTCATAGAAAGCATAGTTATGGGCATTAAAGAAGAAATTACTGTTGTTTTCAGTTATATACTTGAATTTAAGTATGTTTTCAGCACCAAAGCAATAATGGTAGTCAATTCCCAGTTCAGTCTGCTTTGTAATATCCCTGAAATAGTAAAGGTCGTCGTTTCCGCCAAGTGCAATTCCGTTTGCATGAACCTGCCATTCAATCTTTGAACCGTTATCCCTTCTGATGCGCTGCTTGAAGGCAAAACCTGGTGCGCATGTAGAAATAAGATATGCATCATTGATTTCAAAATCGTATACGAATTCAAAGGCAACAGTTGTATCGATATTGTCTCCAAAATCTGGGGCGCGGGAAAGAATTACACCATCCGAGAAAATTGAATAGTTCTGAAGAAAACCGTTATATGAGAAATCCCATGGGGAAACCCCTACAGAAAGCTCAAGTTCAAACTGTGAATATGGAATGTTTGAGTCGTGTCCGTAAGGATCGTTGTAGGCAACATAAGCTATAGGAGAAGCGAAGAGTGGACAATTCTCAATCTGTGTGTACCTGTATTCAGTGTTATCTAGAATTTTCTTGTAATTTGAATAAGTTCCCATTGAAAACTGAATTCCAAGTTCAAAAACATTGCTCAACTGTCCCTGTGGTTTCTGTCTGAGGAAAGTTTGTGACCAAAGTCTTGCAGGGTTGAGACAAAGTCCAAGAAGCCCTGAAAACTGGTCTGCTTCAAGAGAAAGCCTATGGAGGATTTCACCAACGGCAATGGCACCCAAAGGGGAATAGATGAAGTCGTTCCTTGAAGGAAGTTCTGTTTCTCCAAAGTATTCCCAAATAAAAGAGTTTATTGTTGCGTAAGCGAGGGCTTCGTAGAAGTTAAGGTTTGAAGCTCTGGCTCCAAGAAAAACCATTCCTTCCTGAACCGGATGAAGAAGAAGGTTTGTCTGGAAATTGTCGATATCCCATTCTGTATCTTTTCTCCAGACATATTTCCAATCATCAAAAGTAATCTGTGCCCATTCCTGAACATTTATGTAACGAGAAAAACCAAGGATACAGAAATCCCAGAACAAGGCACCTGCAGCAGGGCTTAAATAGTGCTTTTTCCCATCGTTTTCGTGAAGCCAACCATTCCAGTTATAGCCAAATCCTATGTCTGAAGACTGAATGGCAGAAATTTCAGTTCCAGATGTAGTGTTACCTGTCGGATTATCCTGAGCAGAAACAGAAAATGATGCAATAAATAAAACAAGTATTGATGAAAATATAAACTTCCTCATAATGCCTGCCATTTTAGTTTAAAATAACAATATATTGAAGTATTTTAATATTTTTTTATGAAAATGTTTCCGGCTTCATTTGCCTGTGCGCAGGATATTCCTCGATCCTAGTAGACAGAATACACATTATAGAAAGTTATGTAATTCCAAGCAATTAGATGCCCTTTTTATTTTCATCTTGAAATAGTTTTTCCTGTTCCTCATGGGCTGCTAGAGTTTTAATTGAAGGTGCATGATTATAGGCAGGCACCTTCAAAACGGCTGAATCAAGGCCTTGAGGTAGCCCCAGGCGACGTGCCTTGACCAGACGTATTATTATTTACACCAGTTGTCCTGGAAGCTTGAGCTTTTCCAGCGGATTTTTCAGATTGAACTCCCGCTCGAACTTCTCAAAATCTTCAGGATTTTCTTCAGCAACAAAGTATGCGGCAGGTGTAGCATAAACGC
>SAMEA3663296__coassemble_240_pt1 | contig 27383 bp, 20 predicted proteins | sample SAMEA3663296__metabat2_low_PE_018 | metagenome-assembled genome bin SAMEA3663296 (sample SAMEA3663296) | pig gut metagenome | biome: pig gut; feature: pig-associated habitat; material: faeces | place: China | collected 2013
TGCAGGATAGAATGGTTCAAGAGCCTGACGCAAAGCAACGTCGAGGGCATTGATCTGTCCCTTTCCTTCACCTGCTGCAACCCGGGTATTTCCTTCAACATCAACCTTTAGATGTGCAAATGAATAAAGGCCTTCTTCCACGAGAGGCTTTTCACCGCTTACCTTGTAATAATGCAGATTGAAGAACGGCTGGTACTTGCCGATGAGCTTACGAACAAGAAGTTCAAAGCTGCCGTCCGCACCTTCAAACTGATAGCCTTCATGTTCTAGCTGCTTAACCTTTGCGATGATTTCTGCAACGACAGGATCAGACTTCTGTATTGAAGAATCAAACTTCTTGATTTTCTCGATGATCATGCTGCGGCCAGCAACCTCGCTCATGAGGAACACGCGTTCGTTGCCGACAGTTTCCGGCGTAATGTGTTCGTAGGCAAACGGATTCTTAAGAACTGCATCGATGTGCATTCCGGCTTTGTGGGCAAAGGCATTCTGACCAACATAAGGCATTCCAGCTTCAAGAGGAATGTTTGCAATCTCTGCAATGCGGTGGCAGATTGGCGTAAGTTTTTCCATGCAGTCAGACGGAATACATTCGTAACCCATCTTAAGCTGAAGGTTTGCAATGATGGTTGAAAGGTTTGCGTTTCCAGTTCTTTCACCAAAACCAAGAAGAACACCCTGGACATGTGTAGCACCAGCCTGAACAGCAACAAGAGAATTGGCAACTGCAAGACCTGAGTCATTGTGTGTGTGGATTCCAATCTTTACCTTGCTTCCAAACTTATCATAAGCTTCCTTTACTGCTGACGCGCATTCATCGAGCATTGCCCCACCCTTTGTTTCGCAAAGGCAGAGAACCGAAGCACCGCCTTCAACGGCAGCATTGAGGGAATCTAGGGCATATTCCTTGTTTGCGGCATATCCTGTAAAAAAGTGTTCTGCATCAAAAATAACATTGCGTCCCCTGCCTTTAAGGTAAGCACAGGTATCGCGGATCATTTCAAGATTTTCTTCAAGGGTTGCGTGAAGAATGTCCGTTACCTGAAAGTCCCAGGTTTTTCCGAAAATGCAGACATCTTCAGTTTCTGCAGAAAGAAGGCTTGTAAGGTTTGCATCTTCAGAACAGGCAATGTCCTTCCTGCGTGTAGAACCGAAAGCTACAAGGCGAGCGGTCTTTAACTTGAGTTCCTTTGCCTTCTGGAAAAATTCCATATCCTTTGGATTGGAACCAGGATTACCGGCTTCAATATAATTAACACCAAGTTCATCAAGGGCTTCTACTATGTGAATCTTATCCTGAACTGAAAAGCTGATGCCTTCGCCCTGGGAACCATCTCTAAGTGTTGAATCGAATATGTCTATTTTCTTTACCATAGGCGATATATTAGCAAAAAAAAGGGTTAGAGTATATACGACAGAGGGGACAGACCCCTAAAACATGACAATGGGGACAGACCCCTATGTTACAAACAAAGGGGTCTGTCCCCTTATGAAACGGAATTGCGGATTTTTCCTCATTCTGCTATATATACAGTCATGAATAAAACACCTGAAAGTAAACTAAATGTAAAACTCATAGCCCTTGATCTTGACGACACCCTACTCAATGATGACCGTTCTATTGATGATAATACAGTTAGAGCTCTGCAAATGGCTGCAGACAAAGGTATTTACATTGTCCTTTGTTCAGGTCGAGCGGAAAACGGAATTCTTCCATTTGTTCGAAGATTAGATATTGCAGGGAAAGAAACAGGCCGCTTCATAATTGCCATAAACGGATGCAGCGTTTTTGACATGCACCAGAGAAAACAGATATACCTTAAGAGCGTTGACAGCAACATTCTTCTCTACGCTAACCGGGAAGCGGAAAAATCAGGATTGAATACTGAAGTTTATTCTCCCGATGTAATCTTCTATAAAAAGGAGACCACCTGGACGCGTCTTGATGTAGACATGTGTCATGTAAAGGGACAGGTTGTTGAAGAATATGAAAAGTTCCTGAAGGAAGGCAAATTTCCAAAAATGCTCATTCCAGGAGAACCTGAAAAACTTCTGTCGCTTCAGGCAAAACTGAAAAAAGAACTTGGAAACAGAGCTGTTATCTTCACTAGCAAACCATACTTTCTTGAACTTCTTCCGCCAAAATGCGGCAAGGGAGAAGCCATTGAATTTCTTGCAGGAGAACTCGGCATTCCTATGGAGCAAACCATCGGTTTTGGCGACAGCATGAATGACGAAAGCATGATCAGAATGTGCGGAAACGGAATTGCAATGTGCAACGGACTTGATTATATAAAGAAAATCGCCGACTATGTCAGTGAAAAAGACAACAACAATGATGGCGTCGGGGATTTCATAGAAAAGTATGTCCTCTAGATAATGTCATTAAGGGTTTGTTTTACGCCAAGTTCTTTAAGAATGGAATCTTTGGCAGATGATTTTTTGACAGCCTCATTTACCTGCAGAACATTCTGTTTTTTTACCGCCCGAATCAAAAGGTTTTTTGGAGTACCTTCCATATCAATGAATTCCATAAGCTGAACCGCATAACCTTTTTCTTCAAGAAGTTCAGCACGAATTGCATCTGTTGCAAGAGCGGCAAATCTTTCGCGTATAATTCCATGCTTCATGAAAATCGCAAGAGGACTGTTTTCCTCCACCGTATTTTTTCCAATCTGACTGTTTATTTCATGCTGACAGCAAGGAACAGAAAGAATAGCCTTTGTATTGTGTTCAAGTGCATACTTCAGGGCATAGCCAGTTGCAGTATCGCAAGCATGAAGCGTCACGATAATGTCAGGGGAAGTCTCCCCTGAATATTTAGCAATATCTCCTACTGCAAAGTTAAGGTTTGAGTATCCGTATTTGCGGGCAAGATTCGCACAGTGCTCGATGACATCTTTCTTTAAGTCCAAACCAAACACTTCACAGGGAATTTTTTTAATTTCTGTCAAAAAATAATAGGCGGCAAAAGTAAGGTAGGATTTTCCAGAACCAAAATCAATAATACGGAGGGGTCTGTCCCCATTGAAATCACCATCTTCTCCGCAGCACATTTTTTTTACATCAGCAAGTATGTCATCTATAAATTCAAGAAAACGATTTATCTGGCGAAACTTGTCATAACGAGATGAAACAATATTACCATCCTTTGTCATTACTCCAAGCTCAATCAGGCATGGAACAGGAATGCCTTCCTTTAGAATATAATTTTTTTCTTTCTTCTGCTTGAATGTTACAGGCGATGAAATTTTCTTAAAGAGTTTTTTTACTTCACCACGACGATTTGCAAGATATGTTATTTCCTGAACATCCGTACGCTCTATGCAGTTTTTGAATGTTATTCCAGCATTTTCTTCAACGAATCTTTCGGCATCTTCTTTTGAAAGATTTTTTGTAAAGGACTGTTTTTCAGTAAAACTTTCGGAAATATAAGCATTCGAAGGCACTGCAGAAGGAGACGGATTTTTCCAGATGCGGACCTTTACATAGGATTTACCTAGTTTTTCTTCAACAGACTTAGAAGGTTTAGAAAATGTAGCTGAAATCAACATGTTCTTATTCTAAGAAAATATCATTTCTAAATCAATAATAAGACAATGGGGACAGACCCCTTTTGAAACAAAATGAAATTACACAATAAAAAAATGCTTTTAAAGAAAAAATTTTTCTCTAATAATACATTTAGCTGTTAAACAATTATGACTGTCTGATTATTTTCTTGCTGATTCCCGTAATTCTGGCAATCTGAGATATTGAGATTCCAACTTTTTTCATGATGCTGCATTTTTCTTTCTGAACATCTATAGAAAGCCTCTCAAGGTTGTAAGGTGACGAGATTCCACATATTTTTTTTATTAATTCCAGGGCGCGACAATCCGTAAACACCAACTTATTTTCATATTCCATACAATTTTGGTTTTCCCGCTGATACACAAAATCCAACAAACATTTTATTGAACCAAACAAACTTATTACATAGTCAGTTTCAACAAAGTTTTTTCTTCTGATATTTCTCAAAGCATAAAAACTGTTCCATCGATATTTGTCAAATTTTCCAAGCCCCGCTTTTTCATTATTTTGTAAGATATATCTATAAACAGTTTTAAAATATTCATCGTCAAGAACCGGTTCACTCTTAAATCTACCTTGAAACAGATGACCAGAACGATCGTATTTTCTATTGAAATAATATACATAACTATTGGCAATCTTCTGAACAAGCAAACTCATGTTTTTTTCTGCATTTCCAATTAAAATATGAACATGATTTCCCATCAGGCAATATGCATGAACAGCAATCCCCAATTCTTTTGAGTATTTCTTTAATTTCCCGAGGAAAAACCTTCTGTCTTCTATATCATTAAACAAATTCTGCCTGTTATTCCCACGCAAAATTACATGATAGAAACCAGAATTTCCATAAACCCTAGGTTTTCAAGCCATTATATTTACTTACCTATATATATATTTTTTTTAGAAATTTAAAAAAACGTCATTTTTTTATGAAAAACTTTTAGTGGGGTCTGTCCCCTTTCAAAGTAAAAGTACAAAAGGGTCTGTCCCCTTTGTTAAGTCGTTAGTGCCATTCCCAAAAAAATATGCTATATTGTTAGCCATGAGTACCGAAAAAATTCCATTAAGAAAGGACGTCCCAGCAGAACACAAGTGGGACCTGACACAGCTTTATAAATCAGAATCAGACTGGGAGGCAGATCTTAAGAAGATTCCTGAGTTCACAGAAAAGATGGTTGCCTTCAAAGGCCGTCTTGGTGAATCAAGCAACACTCTTCTTGCAGCCCTTAAGGCAGATGATGAGCTTGGACTCCTTGTAGAAAAGGTCTACCACTATGCAAGCTTAATGAACGAAGCGGACCAGAGCGAAAGCTCAAACCAGGAACGCTACAACAAGGTAATGATGGCTTATACAAATATGTCGTCACAGTGCAGTTTTTTTACACCAGAACTTCTTTCCATTGACGATGAAAAAATCAATGCCTGGTGTGAACTTCATGAATTTGCAGATTATAAAATCAGCATAAAGAAAGCCCTCCATTCAAAACCTCATATTCTTTCTGAAAAGGAAGAAAGGCTCATGGCTCTTCAAAGCGAAAGCGGACAAACTGCTTCAACTGTTTTCAGCCTTCTCAACGATGTAGACATGGATTTTGGTACCGTCCACTGTGACGGAGGGGACAGACCCCTAACCCACAGCACTTGGAGCAACTTCCTGGAAAACCAGGATCGCAGCATTCGTCAGGAAGCATATACAAAATTCTATGATCAGTTTGAAAAACATGCAAACACCCTTGCTTCCCTTTATGCAGGTTCTATAAACAACGATATTTTTGTTGCCCGTGCAAGAGGATACAAGTCTTCTTTGGATATGGCCCTTTACGACGACAAGGTTCCAGAAAGCGTTTACAGGAACCTCATTGAGACAGTTCACAAGAATCTTCCTGATCTCCACAGGTTCTACTCACTCCGCAAAAAGGTTCTCGGCGTAGATGAACTCAGACACTGGGATGTTTATGTTCCACTCGTTAAATCTGTTAAATCAAAGGTTACCTATGAAGAATCTGTAGAAATCTGCCGCAATGCCATGGCAGTTCTTGGAAAGGAATATACGGAAACATTATGCGGAGGCCTTTTGGGTGGATGGTGTGACCGCTACGAAAACAAAGGAAAACATTCGGGAGCTTTTTCAAGCGGTTGTTACGAAGGTTATCCATACATCCTCCTGAATTACGATGACAATACCCTTCGTGATGTATACACTATGGCTCATGAAGGTGGACACAGCATGCATTCATGGTACAGCGTGCACAACAATCCTTTCAGCTGCTATGAATACACTATTTTTGAAGCTGAAGTTGCATCAACATTCAACGAAGAACTTGTGTTCCAGTACCTTCTTAAAAATGCAAAAGATGACGCAATGAAAAAATATCTTCTTGCAATGCATGCCAACGACATTCTTGCTACCCTTCACCGTCAGACAATGTTTGCCGAATTCGAACTGAAGTGTCACGAAGCAGTTGAAAACGGAACACCTTTAAGCTGCGACGGAATCCGCAAGATTTACCGCGACCTTCTTGAATTGTATTTTGGTCCAGAGATGAAGTTTGAAAAATCCAGCGACATGGAAGGACTTCGCATTCCACACTTCTACAACGCATTCTATGTTTACAAATATGCAACAGGAATTTCAGCTTCCCTTGCCCTTGCAAAGCGCGTAACCGAAGGTGGAGAAAAAGAAAGGGAAGATTACTTCAAGTTCCTCAAGAGTGGTGGAAGCCGCTATCCAATCGATGCCCTTCGTGTAGCAGGCGTTGATATGGAAAGTCCAGCCCCAGTTCAGGCAGCCCTTGATACTTTCAAGCATCTTGTTGATCAGCTGGAAAAATTACTGTAAAACAAACAACCAAAGAATAAGGGCCTTCGGTTTCCGAAGGCCCTTATTCTTTGGTTATGCCAAGGATGGCGCGTCATAAATTCAGCAACATTGTCAGAGAGTTTTTCATGTCAAAACTCTTGAGTAAAAATCGACAGGATTTTGGTTTTTACTTTTACTTCTGAAGAATGAATTCAACACGGCGATTTTTCCAGTTGACATCAGAATTCTTTCTGTCTGCAACAGGTTCAGTACCACCCTTACCTTCCGAAGAAAGTCTCTTTTCACCATCCTTTACCTTAAGGGCGATGAGCTGATTCTTAACATATTCTGCTCGTTCCGTAGAAAGAGGAATAAGTTCTTTTGTTTCTTCATCAGCATTATCTGTTACACGGTTAGCATGACCTACAACAGTTACCTTGTAATCCTTGAACTTGTTGAGGATTTCTGCAACTCTTTTAAGGATACGCTGGTTGTTGTCGGCCTGAGACTGAGTGATTCCCTTTTCCTTTACATTGCCCTTAGCATCAAGTTTCTGAACACCAAAGTCTGCTGCATTTGCACGGAAGATGATTGATGGAATCTGCATCTTAAGCTTGTCACCGTCCTGAACAATGAGAACGTCAACATTGATTACGCCCTTGTATGTTGAATGCATACCGAGTTCATCATAAGCTTCAAGAACATAAGGATAGTCTTCTGCAGACTGAACGATTTCACCGTTGTTTCCACGGCCATCCCAAATAAGGCGCTCTGTCATCACAGTCTTACCTGCTGTTTTCCAGAATGGACTCAATGGTTTATTTTCATCCTTAATTGGATTGTAGATTGTGAATGACCAGTTCTTAAGTCCTGCAACAGACTTGCAATTCAACTGAACAAAGAGGTCATCATCATTGCCATCGTTATCAGGGCTGAAATATGCAGGTGCTGTCCTTACGGCAAGTTCAGGAGCCTTTGTTGTACAAAGGAACAATGCAGTTTCTGTATCTACTATATTACCCTTTGTATATTCAATATGAAGCTTACCCTTGAAGATTCCTTCTGCAAGAGTACCTTCTTCGGTGTCACCTGCCCAGTTAATTTTTGCAGGAAGATCCTTCTGATCTTTTTCAGAGAACTGCTTTATGCTTGCACCCTTTTCATTTACAACATCAAACTTCCATGAAGAAATTCCGTCCTTTACAGTTGTCTTGATGTCAAATACCTGAACGTCAAATACATTGTCTTCGTTTGGAGAAATTCCCTTATGTTCTGCAGTTACATAAGCTGAAACTGGTCTTGCGTCAACAGAAATTCCAGCAATAGTTGCCTGACCCTTGTTTCCAGCTGCATCCACAGAAGACACAACGAGAGAATAGCTGCCATTACCAACCTTGTTTCCGTTGTCGTCAGTACCGTCCCAAGCAAAATTTTTAGCCTTACTGTTTACGAAGCGAACTGTCTTAACAACAGCATTTTTGCCGTCACGGATTTCTGCAGTCCACAATTCTTCAACTGAAGATTCTTCAACTACTACAGGAAGATTCTTTTTTGTACTTGTTTCTTCAGGAGAGAATGCCACATATGGAACAGAAACCTTGATTACAGGAACAGTAGAATCAAGAAGGAATTTTCCTGATTCAGCACTAGCTTCCGTACCGCTGTTTGCTATAGTCTTGATTTTTGCAACATATTCACCGTCAGCACATCTTGTACCTGCATCTGAAAGACCATCCCACTGAATTGAAGACGGAACCTTTCCGTTGCCGGAGAACTTCTTTACAACTATACCGTTTGTTGAAACTGCAATTTCGTAGGACTTTATTCCGCTTGATGCATTTACAACAGGATTGATTGCTACCTTCTTAACCTTGCTTTCAACATTAAGCGAGAATGCCTTTGGAGCTACAGAAAGTGCAAGTTCTGTCTTGCTTGTATCAAGTGTAAATTCCGAAGTTTTAATTGTCCTTTTGTTACCGGCAAGTTCAGTAACTTCGAGAATGTACATGTAGGTATTGTCATTGAACTGTCCATTTTCACCAAGACCGTTCCATTCAACCTTTGAAGGAAGGATTGAGCCGAAGTTGTACTGTCTCGCAACCTTTCCATCCTTATCTACGATTTTACCAACCCAATTCTTAGGACCTGTATAAGAACTTTCTGCTGTTCCCTGCTGAGCAATTTCAAAGAGATTCTGTCCATTGAAAACCTTGTTTGCAGGAAGATTTACAACAGCATCAGGGGCTTCGTTATCAAGGACGAATACAGGAGAATAAACTGCCTTTGGTTCATATCCATTGAGGTAACGGGCTGTAACCTTTGCGCGATATTCTCCTTCTGCAAGGATTGCACCGTTGCTTCCATTACCGTCAAACACAAATTTTTCAGGAGCCTTGCTGTTGTTTCCTGAAACAGAATAGAGAACATTGTCATCTGACTTTCCGACAACATCAATTCTCCACGAAACAAGAGAATTAACACTTGCCTTTGGAGATGGAATTGAAACTTCAAAGTTTACAGTCTTGCGTTCCTTTGCAACTTCCCCCTTTGGAGCTGGAGCAAAGAATCTTGAATCCAATGTATTTCCCGCAATGGAAATTGCAATTTCAGGTTTTTCTGCCGAGAAGATAATGTTGGAAATCACAGCCTTTTCAGATGTATTTCCGGCAAGGTCTGTTGAAGTAATTTCATACTGATATACTCCGTCAGGAACAATAGCCTTGCTGTCGTTCGTTCCATTCCATACAATCTTGTCCGGCGCACCCTTTTCCCATTTGAAGGTTTTTACGACATTGCCGTTTAAATCTGTAATTTTTGCGGTCCACAATTCTTCAACAGAACCAGACTGATTTACAGGGAGAACAGCCTTGGCACCTTCGCCAAAATTCTTTTCATCACCTGTAAGATTTGCAAGTTCAATTGATGGAGGTGTATTATCAACGATTACGGTTGCCTTGTTTGTTTCTGTTTCCTGCCCGTTGCCTTTGCGAGTCCAGATTGAATAATAATAGGTTCCATCTTCTGCAAGGGATCCGTCATCAAGATAACCGTTCCAACTTACGCTAGGCGGAATTTCTACACTTTTTTTTGATTTCAAAAGCTGCTTGGCAAAAGATTTTGCATTGAATTCTTCAGGAAACTTGATTTTATTTCCGATGGTTCTAACAAGCTTATTATTCTTGTCATATACACGGAGATTCCAGGCAGTAATAATACCTGTAGTAGAGTTTTTGGCCTTTGAGTCAATGTTGAAATTGACTGTAAGTTCATCCATAATTCCGTCATTGTTTGGAGAAATATATTTTACTGCAGGACTTTTTTTTGAGGCTTTTTTTGGAGCAGCAAACATCTGAGTTCCGGCAAGCACAAAAACCGCTAGTGCCGAAACTTCCACAAATCTAATAAATGTTTTTTTCATCTGATAAATTCCTTCTTTCGAAATAAACACGTCATAAAAGCAACATGGTCCTATTCAGTGCATTTTTATGGAACAAACCCTTTAAATGCACTTTCGAAAAACAAACCATTCTAAGGATACAACAAACAAATACTTGCATTCGTTACAAAAAAGAACGAAACCCCGACGCAGACATCGGGGTATTATTTCAAAGTGTTTTTTTACTTTTATTTATCCAATACATCCATTTAATATGGTATTACCACATTTCAATCTCAGCACCTGAAGTATCTCTCTGACCAAAATCTACTCTTGCTCCTGCACTGAGTGCGAGAATACCGCTATAGAGAGACTGTGTTGCAAATGAAGGAATAACGCTGCTTTCCTTCTTGCCGATTTTTGTTCCGAATCTGTATGAAACACCAAGTGAAATAGTACAGATGCCGTCGCTTCCACCTTCTACCCATTCCCTGATGTTGTACTGCCAGCTAGTGTTGAGTTTGAGGTTTTCTCCATAAGCAAATTCAAATGCCAAGTCACAAATAGCGTTTGTAAGGAATGTAGGCATGCAGAGGTCAGCACAGAAAAATCCCTTCCATTTTCCGGATTCAAAAAACTGTGCTGCAACACCACCGCGTGGAGTCATGATTGTTGGATATTTTGAACAGTTCTTCTCTGGATTGATTCCTATTGTTGTGAAGCTTGCTGACTTACCGACATTGAGGAGGGAAGCTCCGAGACGAACATTCTTGAGGAATGCAATGTCACCAAATTTTGCAACGGCACCTACATCAGTACCGAAACCATACTTTCTATCCATGTCAGTTGCGCTGTATGAACGGAAGTAAATATTTGCACCAACAGAAAGCCAGTCAAGAACATCCTTTGAAGCACCTGTATGAATGTCCAGAATTTTACCGATAGGCATTCCGACCATTTCAGAACAGGTATAACTTGTTGTAAATGCAAAAGAAGCAAACTTTGTAGGAACGATAACGCCAGTTTCAAATGCATATCCGCTGGACTTGTCATAATCCTTCTTGTCGTAGTTAATCAAAGCTGTTCCGCTCAAATCAAATGTAATCAGTTCGTTTCCAGCAGGAAGGGCTGGATTATATGTAATGGAAGCAGGAATTACATTGGCTGATGGACCGCCTGTTGCAGATGAAGAAGCACCGCTAAGCATTTCTGGATTTGAAAGCCTTAAAAATTCTTCCCCGCCCATTGGTGGATTATAGGCAAACAAAACTGCTGTAGAAGCTGCAACAACAGCTGCCGTAATAATTTTTTTCATATTTATCTCCTCAAAAAAATATTCATAATCAATCTGCTTTAATTATAACTTATTTTTCATTTTTAAGGAACACCTCCACCTTTTCTATAGTAGAATCAGGCGTACTTGCCCCAGCTGTCAGAGCAACTCTTGAAAGCTTAAGGAACTCCTTTGGAATTTCTTCTGCATCTTCTATGAGTATTGTTTTTGAGCATATTGAAAGGGCTGATTCATAGAGCCTCTTAGTATTTGCTGAATTCTTCCCGCCTATGACAATTATTCCGTCAGACTTACCGTCCAAATCAGCAAGGGCTTCCTGTCGCTCCATTGTTGCAGAACAGATGGAGTTGAAGATTACAAGGCCACTGTTTTTTTCAAGAAGAACTTTCTTGATCTTTTCAAACTCTATAGGACTGAAAGTTGTCTGTGCAATGAGAATGGTATTCCCAGGGATTTCAATCCGAGCAGCTTCCCCTTCATTTTCTATGACTGTACATTTATCCTTGGCATAGGAAGAAATGCTTACAACTTCCCCGTGGTTCTTGTCCCCGGCAATAATTACCCTATAGCCTTTTTCCGACCATTCTTTCGCCCTCTTCTGACTAAGATGAACCTTTGGACAGGTAGCATCCAGTATCTCGGCTTCCTTTTCCTTTAGGGCATCCAATACGGCAGGCGTTGTCCCATGAGCACGAATTACTACTACAGAATTCTTCTCAATCATTTCAAAAGAAGAACCATCAATAACCTGAACACCGCATTTGCCAAGGGAATCCATGACAACCGGATTATGAACAAGAGGACCAAGAGTAAAAATCTTTCTTGAAGAACCTGCATTTTCCGCAACAGCTTTTTCCGCAGTCTCAACAGCACGTCGAACTCCAAAGCAGAAGCCAAGAACCCGTGCACGAATTATTTCCATAAGGATAGAATAATGATTTACGCCTAAAATTGCAATTTTCAAAAGGGCAAAAAAAACCTTCGGCATCAAAAGACACCGAAGGATCCATCAACATAAAACAAACTTGATTATTTGTTGTGTGGTTTTACATGGTTTGCCCATTCACCAGGCTGCCAGTTGCGGCGTGCCCATGAAATGAAGCCAGAACTGATGAACATAGATGAGTAACATCCCGAGATGAGACCAACTGTGAGGATCTGAGCAAAATCACGGATGCTTCCAGATGTGAACACGAGGAGTGAACAAGAAGCAAACAATGTTGTAACTGTTGTGATGATGGAACGGCTCAATGTACCGCTGATAGAAGTATCAAGGATAACCTTGAAGTCCTTTGTATCAACAAGCTTGATGTTTTCACGAACACGGTCAAGAATAACAACCGTTGCGTTGATTGAGTAACCGAAGATTGTGAGAACAGCAGCAAATGATGTTGTTGAGAATTCTACCTGTGTCCATGAGATGAATGCAAACATGAGTAAACAGTCGTGAATAAGGGCTATAATTGAACCGAGGGCAAAGTCCCAATGGAAACGGATTGTTGCGTAGAACCAGATTGCAAAGAGTGTTACCAATGCAAGAACAACTGACTTCCATGCATTGCTTGAAGAGAAGCTTGATCCAACAAAGTCTGTCTTAACGATGGCAATGTTGTCTTCTCCAAACTTAGCCTTGAGTGAACCTGTAATTGCATTCTTCAATGTTTCAACAGATGTTTCGTCACCCTTTGCCATAGCGGCACGAATCTGGAAACTGCGGTTTGAAGCATCTCCAAGTTCCTTAACTGCAACATTCTGGGAAGAAAGGCTTTCGCGAACTGCATCAATGGAAACATTGTTTGCGGCATCCGATACATAAAGCTTTACGGCCCTGTCGAAAGAAAGGCGTGCTGTAGAAGCGCTGTCTGTATAGATTCCGTAAGAATCTGCCGAAGCAGAATTTACAACTGTAGCTGTAACACCTTCAACTCCGTTAAGAGCAGCGGCCATGTCGCTGATAGTTGGATTCTGTCCGTATGTAAAAGTCTTTGTTTCGTTTTCAGCACCTGTTCCCGAGATAACGAGGGAAAGTGCGACATTAGAAGTTTCTACGCTAACATTTGCCGAACCCTTGTATGTAAGTTCGATTGCAGATGGAGCAATGCGAACTTCTTCCACAAGACCTGGAACGAAATCAATACCGAAGTTGATTCCGCGGATGAAGATTCCTGCAACGCCGAATGCAATGAGTACGACGCTTACAATAGCACAGGCAGGAAATGCTTTACTGAACTGCTTTACTGTTTTCATTATTTAATCCCCCAGCCGATGCTGATGTTTTTCTTGCCTACAACTTCTGTCTGGAAGTCGAACATGAGGCGAGAAACGAACAATGTTGTGAACAATGTTGAAACAACACCGATTGCCAAGCTGTATGCAAAGCCCTGTACTGAACCAGTACCAAGCTGAGACATGAAGATGGCTGCGATGAATGTTGTAATGTTAGAGTCCATGATTGCCCAGAAAGCATTGTTGAAACCTGTATTCATTGAAGAAGCCCTGTCTTTTCCAAGACGGCGTTCTTCCTTGATGCGTTCGAAGATGATTACGTTAGCATCAACTGCCATACCGATTGTAAGGATCATACCTGCAATCATTGGAAGTGTAACCGTAAGGTTAAGGGCACTGAGGATAGAGAACATGATGTAGAGGTTGAGAACCTGAGCTACACATGCATTAACACCTGCACCCTGGTACCAGATGAGCATGAACACCATGATGGCGATGAGGCCAACAGCAATTGCAAGAAGCCCCTGCTTGATTGCCTGGTCACCAAGGGAAGCACCGATAACCTGCTGGCTTTCTACAGAAAGCGGAACATCAAGCCAAGCTGTCTGAAGAACCTTGCGGAGGTTCTGTGCTTCCTGTATTCCGAAACCTGTAATTGCAACGCGTCCACCAGTAATTGCTGTCTGGATTCTTGCGTTTGACTTAACCTTGTCATCGCTAACGATACAGAGGTTTTCACCAACATGCTTTCCTGTGAATTCACCGAAGATTTCTGAACCTTCGCTGTCAAGGACGAAATTAACCTGAGGTTTTCCAGTAAGATCTTCCGCACCAACTTCTGCAGACTTAATGTGCTTACCGTCAAGAGCAACTTCCTTCTTTACAACGAGGTAGCCTTCCCTCTGGTCAAGACCATAAGCATCTGTTGTATAGTAGCCCATTACAACACAGTCTTCAGGAATCACAGAAGCGTCGATGAGGCGTCCCTTGCTGTCGAATGTACTGTCCATGTGGTTGTAGTAGTAAGTTGTGAATGCCTGTGTAGCTTCATTGTCAACAAGGCGGAAGTTAAGGATACCGCGCCCCTGGATGATAGAGTTGATCTGGTCTGCTTCTGCTGAACCTGGAAGTTCAATGTAGATGCGGTCTTCACCCTGCTGTCTGATTGTAGGAGAAGAAAGGCCGAAACGGTCTATGCGGTTTGAAAGAGTCTCTACAGCCTGAGCCATTGCTTCTGCCTTGAGAGTTTCTTCAACATAAGGTGTATCACCCTGATTTGCAATTACTGCATCAAGGTCAGCCTTAACGATAACGTTCATACCGCCAGAAAGGTCAAGACCGAGCTTTACAGAATTCTTGTAGAAATCCTTGTTCTTAAGGATCTTCTTGCGGTAAACCCCTTCAACAAAGTTAACGAGTTCTGTCTTTGAAGCAAATGAATTGAGAGCATCCACAAGCTTTAGAGGTTCAGAATACTTCTTGTTTTCAAGCTTGTAGTTTTTCTTTACCTGTTCCTTGAACCATTCCTGGTCAGCTGGAACAAGTGTTTCCGGGTCTGCTTTTGCAGCGGCAACCATTGCCTTTACATCCGAAGCAGCCTTAAAATTTGAGTAGTCCTTGATGTTTTCAAGCGTACTCAATGCCAAAGCCTGATCTTCCTTTGGTGTTCGTGCATACCAACTGATAGTTGGCCACAAAAATGCAAAGCATACTGCAAGCACTGCAATAATTGTGATTAAACGACTTTTCTTGTTCATTTATTTTTCCTCAGTCTCTGAAACTGCAGCCGAAGCTGTTTCTTCAGTTTTTTTATCTTTTTTTCCAAAAAGAGACTTCTTTTCTGCCTTCGGTTCTTCAGCTGGCTTGTCTACAACAACTGTAGCAATAGCAGTGCGGTTGAATTCGATCTTTGTATTGTCATCAACCTTAACAACCACTGTATTTTCCTTTGTAGATGCAACTGTACCGTGAATGCCACCGATAGTAACAACCTTGTCACCCTTCTTGAGGGCATCGAGCATCTTCTGTGTTTCCTTCTGCTTTTTCTGCTGTGGACGGATCATAAAGAGATACATGATTCCCACGATGAGAACGAGAGGCATAATCATTCCGAATCCGCCTGGTGCTGGCTGTGGTGCAGCCTGCAATAAAAGTGCATTGAACATATTAAATTCCTACCTTTTTATTGTTTTATTTAAAAATAGTAACCTAGAATAACACGATTCAATGACAATTTCAAGATTTTTAATGTTTTGGAGGAAATTCAAGGAAAATAATCAGCCAGAACAGAGGGGACAGACCCCAAAAAAAACATCAAACAAACATAAAATCAAAAAAAACTATACAAAAATACAGTTTTCAGCGTTTGAGAAGCTTGTCCAGTTCGGCATTCTGGCGGACATAGATTGAATTGGCAGGGTCAAGGGCAACAACCTGCTTCAGGTAATACTGGGCACGGCGCCAATCCTTTTTATTGTAGTAGATTTTATACAGGCGATAGAGGGAATCCTTGTTCCTTGGGTTTGCAGTAAGGCTTGAACGAAGGTCAGAGAGAACCTGGTCCTCCGAGCCCTGAAGGAAGCTCCTTTCATAATAGAGGAAACTTTTCATCTTTGAATTCGCATCTGGAAGAAGCTTGGCAATGAGCTGATTTGCGGCGGCAACCTGTCCAGAAGAAGACAGAACCTTTATGTAGGCTGTCTGAGTTTCTTCATCTTCCGGAGATTCCTTATAGATGCGCCCCGCAAGGTTTCCAGCTTCCGTTGTTTTCCTGAGAGCAAGGCAAATGTCTATGTGGGTAAAGAGAGCCGACCTCTGGACATTTTTTTCGGAAATCATGCTGCTGCTTAAGGCATAGGCCTGCTGATATTTTCCGCTCTTGTACATTTCGCTAATGCAGATTTCCTTTGCCTTAGCATTTGAAGGATCCTTTTCCAAGGCCTTACCTGCAATTTCCATTGCCGACAGCCCTTCTACCGGTTTTCCTGTAAGGGAAGCCATTTCAGCCGCTAGAACCAGTATGTCAGTGTCCTCCGGATAAAGGGTAAGGGCTTTTGATGCAACTTCCGCAGCCGCAGTATAGTTCTTGTTCCAGTCACACTGAAGTCTTGTCCTAAGGATGTAATATTCCCTTGGAGTCTGATTTTTTCGGGCACAAACATCAAGAAGCGATGAAGCACGGATAAAGTCCTGTTTCTGCATGAGGATACTTGCTCTGAAAAGAACATAGTCTGCGTTGTCCGGCTCAAGAAGGAGAATCCTTACGATATATGATTCCGTCTTATCAAGATCACACAGAGCATAGGCAGCCCTAGCGCAAAGATCCAGAATTGAAGTGTCCTGAGGATATCTCGAAAGAAGCTGCTCTCCCACAGTAAGGGCAAGTTCCTTGCTATCAGTAGCAAAACAAGCCTGGGCAATGGCAAAAAGAATTTCTTTTGTTACTGCCGCATATTTTCCGTTGGCAGCATTGAGGAACCTGAGGGCATCCTCTGCACGACCAGTCCTTAGGCAAAGGACACCCATGATATAGTTTGCAACCACTGAATCCGGCTTGATTTCAATGGCTTTGTAAAGTGATTCTTCCACCCTGCCGTAGTATTCATCCATATTGTCTGATGAAAGAATGACCATAGTTGGCAAAAGAATTGAGAAAAAATCCGCAGAGGAAGAACTAAGGTCATAGATGCCGTTTCTGACGCTGTCGATTATTCCAATGTACTGGTTCAAAGAATGAACCTTTGGGGCAGTCATGGTCCCTCGTTCAGAAGGCCACACTACTTCCATCATGGCGCAGATAATGTTAAGAAGGGTCCTTTCTGCATCAGAATAATTTTCATCGACGCTTTTATGAAGGTTATTGTATGCCTGTTTCAGACTATGGGGAGAACCAATCTGAACGGCTTCCAAATCTTCTTTATTTATGGAAGAAAAAAATGATTTTTTTACGGCAGGCATAACCGCTACGGACACGGCGCTGGATTCATCAATCACAATTTCTTCGGCAACTGGTTCCGGTCTTGCCTCAGGTGCACTTCCGCATGAGAAAATGGAAAATATGGAAACAACCATGAATGCAATGCACCCATGATTAAAAATCCTAAGCTTTGCCAAAAAAGCAACTCCCCTAGTAGTTGTCTTCTTCCAGTGTATCATCCTGCATGTATGGAAATTGAAACTGCTTGTTGTTGATTCTCTGAATTCCATAAACGGAAAGGAGAAGAATTCCAAACACAACAAGGACCACAGGCCAGCAGACAGAAATGAACCGTCTGAAAGATATGTGGAATACATCTGATGAAAAAATCAAAAATGCAGCGCCAAGGAAAACCAGCATGATTGACGGGAAAAGAAATGCAGTCCTGAGCCTTCTGTAGACGAAAAGGTCTGCACCAAGGAAGCAAAAGCCTGCTATGATGACAAAAAGAGGCCAAATTTGCTTCAGAGTAACATTGAGAAACTTAAAATTAACAAGGCAGATAATAATTCCGTCAATGAACAATGTGAGTCCCATTCCAAGAAGAAACCCCTGCTTTTTCATTACTTCTGGTGAAAATTTCTTGTTTTCCATCCTTATTTTCCTTTCGTTTACAATACAATAATTGTATGCTAAAATCTACCACATGTTAAAAAAAATCGGGAAATCACTGATTATTCTTGCAATTATTACGGTTTTTTCAGGTTGCAGCCGTTCCTACAGGGGAAAGATTCTTCCTGGGGCATTTTCAAAAACCTACAGAACAACCCAGAATCAGCTTGAAAACCTCCTCGAAAAACCGGATTTGAACAGCGAAACCCGATATGCCGTAGTAAACAGGATTGCAAACAACATGCTTTCCGTAAAGGACTACACTTCCCTCATCTGCTTCCTTACGGACTGGGTGGAAAAGCACGGTGACGACCCATACAACGCCTACTGGCTTTTGATGACCGCCTATGCCTACCTTGAAAACGACGCGGAACCTGTTGCAGAATATTACTTCGAACGCATAATAAACAACTACAACGACCTGATGGTACAGGGAAAGTCAATTCATTTTGTATGTCTCCAGCACCTTATCCAAATCAGCGAAAGCCCGGCAAACAGAATAACCTATTTCAACCAGCTGATTTCAAGATTTCCTAACAATGTAAGCACAACGGAACTTTTCTATCGCCTTGCCCTTGAATACGAAAAGGAAGGCGAATGGAAGCAGGCCATCCGTTCTTTTACGCAGTACCTTGATCAGGATGATGCCGCCACACTCCAGATTACAGGTTATCCAAACGCATACCTGAGCACAAAACAGCTCATTGATTTTTCAAATTCTTCCAAGGACTGGACATTTGAGTCCCTTGATGCACTTGTTGCTGCTGTAAAAAAAGGAATTTCAAGCTACAACTACAGGGCCCTGGACAAATACAAGTCCAAGGTTAATTTCTTTGCCATGTCGTGGCGCCAGGTTGAAACTGATGTCAACGCACAGGAAAGCTTTTCAATGCGTTCCTTCATGCGCGGCAACAGAATCCGATACAGTGCAGAACTTGACCCGTCGTCTTCACCTACGGAAGCCTATTTAAGGACTACAGGATGGAGCAACTACGTTAACGTTTGGTATCTCTACTTCAGAAAAGTAAATTTCCCTGCAGACCCTGAAATCCACGGCAGATGGGAATGGGCCGGCATCTATTATGGTGAAAAGCTTTGATCAAAAGGACTACACAGGCATTTCTTGCTCTCACTGCATTTTCACTCTTTGCTGAACCTGTTGCAGATTTTCTAATTCCTTCAACCTCCATAACAATTGATGCAAACATGATCGATGACCTTGAACACCTCCGTGCCCTCGAAATCGAAAAAAAAGCCGAAAAAAAGAAAAGCTACATCGTAAAAGCCCCCGTTCACAAGGACATTGGACTCTCAGGCCTCGATGACAGGCGTACAAAAAAATTCCTTGATTACTACCTGTCTTCAGAAGGAAGAAAATACCTTGCAGAACTCCTGATCGATTCAGCCCAGTACAGAGTCTTTGTAAGGGATCAGCTCAAAAAGAAAAAGCTTCCGATGTTCCTTCAGTACCTTCCAATAGTTGAATCAGAATACAAGCCTAACGCCGTATCCGTTTCCGGAGCAACAGGAATGTGGCAGTTTATGGAAAACAGCATGGAACCATTTCTGAAAAAAAACGAATGGTACGACGAAAGGCTTGATCCATGGATTGAAACTGAAGCCGCACTTTCAAAGCTGAAGGACAACTACAGCATGCTTGGAAACTGGGAACTTGCCCTAGCCGCCTACAACATGGGGGCAGGTGCCGTAAAGCGGGTCAAGAAACAGAGCAAGGCAGATTTCTGGATGCTGGCAGACCTGGAACTTCTTTCTGAACAGTCCATCCTCTATGTACCAAAACTCATTGCCATAACGGAAGCCGTTGAAAATGCAGAATATTATGGTGCCATCGACCTTGGTGTTGCAGACAAATGGATTGAACTCATGGCTCCAGAAAAATTCGGCAAACTCAAAATAACAGGCAGCATAAAACTTGAAACCATAGCAGAAAAATCCGGCGTTCAACTCGCAGAACTGAAAAGGCTGAATCCTGCCCTCATAAAGGGATGTACCCCACCAAAGGAAACCTGGATCCTCAGGGTACCTTCAGGTAAAGCAAAGGAAATTGCAAAATCACTTAAATAGTCCTGTAAATAAAAAAAAGCAGCTGCCAGATTCTGATACACCTCAGAACCCGACGGCTGCCTTTTCTTTTACCTTCGTAAAGCCTGGCTAAATCTTGAACTTGCCCAGTTTATCCTGCATTACACTGATGTTCTCCCTTGTTTCCGATGCATGGTCTGCAACACTCTGAGAAGCAGTGCTGATTTCCTGAGCACCGGCAGTCATTTCATCCATACTTCCAAGAATGATCGAAGAAATCTGTGAAACAGAATCCATGTCTTTTGCTACGGCAATAATACCGTCGTTGACTTCGCGTGACATCTCACTTACTTCAATGGCCTGATTTCTCATGTCGCTCAAGGCAGTGAAAATCTGGCGGGAAGCATTTTCCTGCTCATTCATTGCATTGTCAATTTCGCGGATGATTGTATCGGTTGATTCAAGATGTGTAACAATCTGGGCAAAGGCTGCCTGACTGTCCTTTGAAAGGGAAACAACATCCTTGATCGATGTAGAAATCTGCTTAAGTTCTGCATTGATGTTCTTTGACTGAGTGCTTGATGTTTCTGCAAGCTTACGGATTTCATTGGCAACAACAGAGAATCCTTCGCCGGCCTTTCCTGCATGGGCTGCTTCGATGGCAGCATTCATGGCGAGAAGGTTTGTTTCAGATGCAATCTGTGCAATGATCTGGTTTGCCTGAATAAGCATCTTTGACTGTTCTGCAATTTCATTAACTTTTCCGTCAACATTTGCAAGCTTGTTCTTTCCGTCTGCAACTGTTCCACCAAGCTCATTGAAACTGTCAGCCATTCTGTGAACAGAGTTAGTTACCGATTTAATGTTTCCGAGCATTTCTTCAATGGCAGCAGAAGATTCTGTAATGCCTGCCGACTGATTTTCAACAAGTTCAGAAAGAGAATTCATGCTTGTTGAAGATTTTCCGAGAACACCTGTTGTATTTGCAACGGCTTCCGCCTGGTTTTCAGACTGCTTTCTTACCCCCTGAATGTTTGCCATGATCTGTGCTGTTGCACTAGCAGACTGCTGCGAATTTGCACTGAGGCTCTGGCCGATTTCTGTAAGGGACTTCTGTGCAGCAGAAAGTTCTTCAACAATAGTCTGGAGCATAATGATGAAGATATTTACATTCTTTGAAATGTCAGCAAATTCATCGTTGCCGTTTACAGGAAGTCGAATAGTAAGGTCAGCATCGCCGGAAGCAAGTCTTCTCATGGCACCGCCAACACTATTGAGAGGTCTGATAACCCTCAGACTGATAATGAGGATTAGGACTGCCAGAAGGGCAAGGACAAGAAGAATTGTTACGCCAACGAGAGGCTTGAAGATGATTTCAGAAACATGGTTGATGATTCCAAGTTCTTTTCCAAGCCAAAGGGTTGTAAGGAACTTGCCTTCATTGTTCTTCATCGGAAAGTAATAAACAACATATCTCTTTCCGCCGATTGAGGTAACCCCTGAAAAAGCCTTGCCCTCTTCAGCCATTTTTATTGGAGTTGGATCTGCAATTACAGTTCCACGCATGTTTGCAAGAGTTGTATACGCACGGGTATTTCCATCAAAGATAGTATTGTCACAGCCTGTAAGGGACTTCATCCTGTCAACGAACTTCTGGGATGTAGCTGTAGCCATACCGACAAGAACACCAGTGACATAGAAGCCGTGCTTGATTGGAACGGCACGGAAAACCCTTACATCATGCCCCATCTTTTCTACCTTGAGGACAGTTTCTCCATTGAGGGCCTTTACAAGAATCTCTGACTTATTGAGGCTCTGAGCAACCTTGCTTGTAGAGCAAAGCTTCAGATTTTCGTCATAAACAGCAAGAGCATCTACTGCAAAGTTTCTGCATGCACTTTCTATAATGGGATCAACAGTTTCTGTTGGGAAACCTCCAAGCACACTGTACAAGGAATCCAAAGTCCCGATAAGATTTGTCTGAACCTGAACAAGATTATTTTCTTCAGTTTTTATTTCCTTTTGGTACAGTTCGGAATAATCTACCAATTCTGCCTGGAAATAATCCTCCAGACCTCTGTTCAAAAGTCTTGAAATCATCATGAATAACACAGCAGAGAAGACTGCAAGTCCAAGCACGATGGTTGTAATCATAATAGTTGAAACAGATGATTTCTTTACTTTGTTTGCCATAAATACTCCTTGAAAAGTAAAAATGCTGATATTCCATACTATTATAACACCAATGATTAGAAATTCAATTTCAAAGACTGTTATAACCATTTTTTAAACTGAATATTTTGCTCAACTGAAATGCATAAAATCCGATAATTGAAAAGAATAATTGTTTACGGTGGAAAAAGATGAACCAGAAAATCTTGAAATCACTATTAATTTATATAGCACTCATTCATCCTGCAGTATTTTCGCAGAACTACATAGAAACCTATGAAGTTACAGACTTTATGGACAAGCCATACATGCCACAGCAGTACACGCCCTACGCAGATGAAGAAATAGAGCGTGAAGCCGAGATGATTGCAGCTGCAAATGGCCACGCATCCCGCGAAAACACAACAATGACATCTTCCAGCTTTGTAAACTGGACAAGGGAATCCTTCATTTCAGATGTTTCCCTTGATGTTGAAAAGGCTGGAATTCCAATGCCAAGCGGAAAGGCAACTTCGGTAAAGAAAATAGAAATGGATCTTCCTATCCTCATCAAGGATCCACTTCTATCACTATATGTAGACAACTCAAAGACTTTGAACGACCTTGTAGTTGACGAAACCATTACCCTTGAAAACATAACAAGAATCGTTGACAGATCACACAAGACGCCTTCATTTTTCACAGCGGGAGGAAGCACCCTCCTTACAAAACATACAATAGATTTAAAGAACATTTCGTCATCCCTTGTGAAACATACAAAACCATACGCCCAGCCGCAGCCGATCGACAGCATAGCATCCCGCAAGTATACGGGAATTGTCCTTGATGCAAGGGGAACAATGCCTGTACAGGGAGAATTTTCAAGCAGCCGCGTTTATCCTTGCCTCTTTCCAAAAATCTGGAACGAAGACATGGATCTTGTATACGAAAAGAATATGGTTTTCCCAGAAACAGCTAAAAAAGAAGGAATCGTACACTATTCCAGCAGCGATTTGATTGAAGACTACAACGGAAGAGTCGGAAAGGATCCCCTCTGGATTTCCGTTAAAAAAGTGTACGGAATCAACAGGTGCGACCCCGTTATCTCAAGGGAAGATTACCTTCGCATTGCATCCATTAAAGAAAACCTTGAACTTCTTAAGAACGGAAAGGTTGTACTTCTTTTGGACAAGGATCTTCTTGAACACAAGGTTACAGCCCCTAACAAAGACAAGAACTACTACATTACATACCATCGCCTCAAGAGGTACTTCCTTGAAAAGAAAGTTCCTGACATTGGACTTGCAGACATTCCAACGGGAATTCAGATTACCATGGACAACCTTAGGTTCGTTGCAGACTCTGCAGAACTTCTTGAAAGTGAAAAGAGCCGCATAGCAATCATTGCAGAATCCCTCAAGAGGGCTACTGCGGGTGGTGAGTACACCATACTTGTTGAAGGTCATACTGCAGATGTAAACAAGCCGACAGGTCAGATGAACCTTTCTGTTGAACGTGCACAGTCAATCGTAAATGCACTTGTTGACAGCGGGTTGAACAAAAAACTCTTTACTTTCAAAGGATATGGCGGAACAAAACCTGCTGCAACAAACAGTACCGCAGAAGGCCGTGCAAAGAACAGGCGCGTAGAAATCATAATCATGCCAAAGGGCAGTTACCTTATGACAAAGTAAACATTTTGGTTGAAAGCAATCTGAAAGAAAAGATAAACATCCTAATAAAAAAGGGGATGACCAATAAGTTCAAAAAGTGTCATTTAATTGCAATACAAGAGATTGCCGTGTCGAGCACGGCAATGACTCATACTTATTGGACAGCCTTTTTTTATTAAAAGAATGCTGTAAGAAGTAAGCAGTTTAAGTCTGAGTGGCAAGGATAATTGCACCTTCTACTATTGCTTCGTGTTCCTTTGGAGCAATACGGGCATAAAGCGTATCTACAGTATCGTCTGGCATTACGGGGACCTTTTTCTGAACAATGATTTTGCCAGTATCACAGCCACCATCTACATAGTGAACTGTACAACCGCTTTCCTTTTCACCGGCAGCAAGAACTGCTTCGTGAACATTATGTCCCCACATTCCTACCCCACCGAATTTTGGAAGCAAAGCCGGATGAAGGTTGATAATTCTGTTTCTGTATTCATCGATGATTGTTCCCGTAAGGACCGAAAGGTATCCTGCAAGGACAATTCCTTCTACGCCGCGAGCCTTGCATTCTTCAAGGATTGCATCTGAAACCGCAATGTTCTTTTCTTCACGGGAAGCGGCCTGAGCATTTTCTTTTCCCATAACGGCAAAAGGACTCTTTATTACACAGTCGATTCCAGCGTTTTTTGCACGTTCAATGCTATGGGCTGTTTTTGTGCTGGAAATTACGACATCAATATTATAGGGACAGTCTGCATGAGATCTTTCATAGTCAATGAGGGCCTGAAGATTTGTTCCGCCGCCTGAAACCAATACTGCAATTTTTTTCATATGAAGATTCTTCCTAAAATTATTTGCTGAATCAGCGATTACAATTTTACCCTGAATGAAAGAGCTCCGCTGAAAACTTTGTCTTCTCCAGCATGGGCAACATCTGCCATAAGAATCAGAGTTGTCTGGAACACTACAAAATTAAACCCGCACCCCGCATAAAGCTGTGTCTGGATATTTCCAAAATCAAATCCATCAGATGAACTTGATCCTCTGTCATGCAATACAGGACCAAGATTCCACTCCCAGTCTATTTTATGAGAAGAAACCATGAATCTTGTTCCGGCAAAAGGTGTAGCTATGATAAGCTTTTTTGAAACCTGAACTGTAGTATAGAGCGTCTGAATTCCAACATCATATTTAACGCCAGAATTTTTCTTGCTGTATTCAAAGTCCATTCCGTTGTAAAGATATCCCAATCCAACAGATAGTCCGGGACGAGCAAGGCCATCTTCCAGAAGAGCATATCTTAAATCAACACCCAAAGTAGTAAAGCCAAGCGAAATATCCTTAAAATTAAGGTTTGGAGTTTTAAGGAAAATGAATCCTGCATCAAAGGGAAGAACTGCTCCTCCGACACGAAAATCTACAGAAGCTGAAGGAAGTACCAGAGACTTGTTAACTCCATCAGCACTGAAGCCAAGTTCATCAAATACATCGAGAAGACTTGATGTATCAACCTTAATCAAGCTGGCATTAACGCCACCGCCAAAATGCGGAATTGCCGTAGGGAAAATTTTTCCGATGAAAGCATCGGCATAAATGTTCTGCATTCCCGTTACCTGTGGAAGGGCAGATGCAAAGGATTTTCCAAGATCATCAAAACTATTGCTGATCTTTGAGATGTCTGGATCTGCAAAAACAGAAGCTGCAAAAGCAAGTGACAAAACAAACTTAGAAATTAATTTCTTCATACTTATCATTCTCCTCGTAAAATTGAAAAAAAAAACAACCCCGCCGCAAAGCAGCGAGGCATCATATCAAAAGGGCTCAACTCATTGGCAAATCGACTTAGTCAACAAACTGAGTCATTTCCTTAGAACCCTTGAAGTCACCCTTGATTACCTTGTCAGTGTGTCCAACATAACCGATTTCATAAGCGGTCATGTCTTCGATTCCTGCCTTGTGGTACTTCTTTGCGTTCTTGTTGAACATCTTCATGATGGCTTCTGCATCCTTCTTGTTTACTGCAAGAACAAGACCGATACCCATGTTGAATGTGTTGTACATACGCTTAGGATCAGCACCCTTCTTTACGAGGATGTCAAAGATTTCTGGAACCTTCCAGCTGTCCTTCTTGATTATTGAGCAAAGCTGCTTCTTTCCTTCCGGAGCATGCTGGTACATGCGTGGGAGGTTTTCGTAGAATCCGCCGCCTGTAACATGAACCATACCGTGAATGCTGCCAGGGAACTTCTTTATAACTTCCATAACAGGCTTAACATAGATGCGTGTTGGTGTAAGGAGAACATCACCGATCTTCTTTTCCTTTCCACCGATCTTTACCTTTTCGTCAAAATTCTTAACGAGTTTTCTGATGAGGGAATATCCGTTTGAATGTGGACCTGTTGAAGAAAGGCCGATGAGAACATCGCCTTCCTTAATTTTTTTGCCGTCGATAACATCAGCCTTGTCTACAACACCAACGCCAAAACCAGCAAGATCATATTTTCCATCATCATAGAAACCAGGCATTTCTGCTGTTTCACCGCCGAGGAGTGCACAACCAGTTTCAAGACAACCGTCTGTAACGCCCTTAACGAGTTCGCCTGCAACCTTTGAATCAAGCTTTCCGCAAGCAATGTAGTCAAGGAAGAAGTTTGTCTGAACACCGGAACAAAGGATGTCGTTAACGCTCATGGCAACGCAGTCGATTCCAACTGTATCGTACTTTTTCATCTGGAATGCAATGTCGAGTTTTGTACCAACACCGTCAGTTCCGCTTACCATGATAGGGTTTTTCATTCCCTTTGGAATTGCAAACATACCGTTGAATGCACCAAGTTCTGTAAGCTGACCTGGGATACGGGCACGCTGTGACTGAACCTTGTACTTGTCTACAGCCTTGTAGCCTTCGTTAACATCAACACCGGCATTCTTGTAATCAACAACCTTTGCCATGGAATACTCCTCAATAATATAAGTAAATTGGATTTGTAAAAGATAACATAATGAATTGTAAATTACAATTCAATACCTTCGCCGCCGTTTGCTTCTGCATCTGCAGTCATCTTTGCACGGAATTCAACGAGCTTTGCCTTGATTTCAGGATACTTGATGGCAAGTATCTGAGCTGCAAGATAACCTGCATTTTTTGCATTGCCGATTCCGACTGTAGCAACAGGAATCTGAGGAGGCATCATTACAATGGAAAGAAGTGCATCCATACCAGCAAGGCCGTTTGACTTTCCAGGATTGATGCATTCTAGCGGAACACCTACAACAGGAAGAACTGTACGGCTGGCAATAACACCAGGAAGTGCAGCACTGAGGCCTGCACCGGCGATGATTACTTCGCATCCGTCTTCTTCAACCTTCTTGATTGTCTTTACAAGGAGGTCTCCGGCTCTGTGGGCAGAAATTACATAAGCCTTATAGTCAATGCCGAAATCCTTGAGGACATCAGCAGCCTTCTTCATTGTGTCCATGTCGGACTTTGAACCTAAAAATATTGCAACTTTCATGGGAATAAGATACCACAATTTTAATATAATTATCTATATGGATGAAGCAGTATAATAAAAGGGTGGGCCCCAGCGACGGTACAAAAAGCAATGGATACCTCCCGCTTCACTTTCGTAAAGCGCTGTGCCTTTATGGCGGGCCCC
>SAMEA3663296__coassemble_242_pt1 | contig 27291 bp, 16 predicted proteins | sample SAMEA3663296__metabat2_low_PE_018 | metagenome-assembled genome bin SAMEA3663296 (sample SAMEA3663296) | pig gut metagenome | biome: pig gut; feature: pig-associated habitat; material: faeces | place: China | collected 2013
TTTTGCTTTGTAGGGGTCTGTCCCCGTTGTTTTGCTTTGTAGGGGTCTGTCCCCGTTGTTTTGCTTTGTAGGGGTCTGTCCCCGCTGTTCTATTGTTTCTAAAAAGCATGTTTATTATCAATCCAATGGAGAGGCCGAAATGATAGGTTTTCCTGCAGAAAATAAATTTATTTTTATTTTGGCAACCGGTTGCCATTCTAAGGTTTAGGGTATATAATCTTCATAATTATTAATTTCTACTATTTATTTCCATTTTGGAGGAAAATTATGAAGACTGTTGCTGGTATCGACCTTGGAACACAGAGTATGAAAGTCGTAATCTATGATTACGAAAAGAAAGAAATCATTGAAAAGGCTTCATGTCCAATGGACTTGATTTCAGAAGCAGACGGTACCCGCGAACAGACGACTGAGTGGTTCGACAAGGGGCTTGAAGTTTGTTTCGGAAAGCTTTCTGCAGATAACAAGAAAACAATTGAAGCTATCGGCGTTTCCGGACAGCAGCACGGTTTTGTTCCACTTGATAAAGATGGAAAGCCTTTGTACAACATCAAGCTCTGGTGCGATACATCAACAGCAGAAGAATGCAAGATCATTACGGAAGCTGCAGGCGGTGATGCTGCCGTAATTGATGCCCTCGGAAACCTTATGCTTACAGGTTTTACAGCTCCAAAGATCCTCTGGCTTAAGAGAAACAAGCCTGATGCCTTCAAGGCCCTCACATACATCATGCTTCCACACGATTACCTTAACTGGAAGCTTACTGGTGAATATGTAATGGAATATGGAGATTCCTCTGGAACCGCTTTGTTCGATTCAAAGAACCGCTGCTGGTCAAAGAAAATCTGCGACATCATCGATCCTTCATTGATGGGAAAACTTCCAAAACTCATTGAAGCACACGAAGCTGCAGGTAAGGTATCTGCAGAAGCTGCAGCCGCTTACGGAATTCCAGCTGGCATTCCAGTTTCTGCAGGTGGCGGAGACAACATGATGGGTGCTGTCGGAACAGGAACTGTTGCAGACGGATTCCTTACAATGTCTATGGGTACATCAGGTACACTTTACGGATATTCAGACAAGCCAATCGCTGACCCTGCAAACGGTCTTTCTGGTTTCTGTTCTTCTACAGGCGGATGGCTTCCACTTCTTTGTACAATGAACTGCACAGTTTCTACAGAATTCATCCGCGGTCTCTTTAACCTTGAAGTTAAGGACTTGGATGCACTTGCTTCCAAGTCTCCTTGTGGATCAGAAGGCGTTCTTGTTGTTCCATTCTTCAACGGTGAAAGAACTCCAAACCTTCCAAACGGACGTGCAAGCATTACTGGCATGACAACAGCAAATACAAGCCGCGAAAACATCTGCCGTGCTGCAATGGAATCTTCAGTATTCGCAATGCGCGGTGGTCTTGATGCATTCCGCAAGCTCGGATTCCAGCCAAAGGAAATCCGCCTCATCGGTGGTGGTTCAAAGTCAGCACTCTGGCGTCAGATTGCAGCAGATGTCATGAACCTTCCGATCCGTGTTCCTGCTCTTGATGAAGCTGCTGCCCTTGGTGGTGCAGTTCAGGCATTGTGGTGTCTCCAGAGCATGAAGGGTAAGTCAGACATTGCAGCCCTCTGTGCAGAACACATTAAGCTTGACGAATCAAAGAGCGCAAATCCTATTGCAGAAAATGTTGCAAAATACAATGAAGCATACAAGACATACTCAACAGTTGTTGACCAGTTGAGTCCATTGTACAAGTAATAGTTTTATCTTTAAGAGTTAAGCCCTGAAGCTTTTTTTCCTCCTAAAGCTTCAGGGCTTCTTTTTTTACAGAACCAGTAAGTTTTATTCCTTTTTTTTAGCAAATTAAAGTTATTTTATAATTTATTTTTGTGTTTTTATGGACTTTTGAAAAATGGATTTTCTATTTTGAGTACATGGAAAATTTAAAAAATTATCTTTCAATTTTTTGTTTTGGAATTTTTTCCTGTGAAATTATTTTTCCGCAGCAGCTTGCCATGGGGTTTAAGCCTTCTGTAGAGAAAGGAAAAATCAGACTTGAACAATACCTTAACCGGGCTGACGGTTTAAAGGAAGATCACCGTTGGAAAGAAGTTGCAGGGGAAGGTCTATCTGTTGCAATGTTTGAGTGGGAAAAATTTTATTTTGAAAGTGAAGATTTATCTGCAAGGGAACAGGCTCATCAATATTTTAATTCTTGCATTGAAGAAAGATATGATGAATATGTGCGCTCAAAAATTGAAGAAGAGAAGCAGTTTGAAGGCTATAGTGAAATAAAAAAAGAACTTGAAAATTTGTCCCTGGAACTTAAAGAAAAAAATAAAGGAAAAGAAATTTTAGCAGAGGATGCAAAACTCCAGTGGAATGATGCCGCTAAAAAAATTCTTGATGAATACATTGCTTCCTGGAATCCTGAAGCTGATTCACCATGGATTAAAAATGCAAGGGAACTTCTTGAAACAATGGAAAATTCAGTTTTGCTTGATGAGCTATATGACAAGGAATCTCTAAAAGTTCTTTCTGATTCGGATTCTGCTGCTTTCATTGCAAACAGCCTTACAGAAGAAGTTTTGAATAAGTCTGAGACTGCTTTTGACTCTCTTTTCAATGAAATTTCGTTTGATCTGTATGTCAGTCAAAAGGAAACGGAAAAATTTACGGATGAAGGATGGCTTAGAAAATTTGAAAACGAAATGGACAAAGCTTTGCTTTCCTGGGAAGAAGCCGAAAACCAGTTTCTTAAAAAAAAGATCCTGTGGGAAAACAGTGCAAGGGAAAAATATTTAGAGGAAAACGAAAACTGGCTCAAGGCTTACGAAGATTTTACAGATAAAAAAGAAAGCTGGTTAAAATCTCTTTCAGAGCGAATGGAAAAGGCAAAAAATGAAATATCAATTAATGCAAAAAATTATATGGGTGAAATTTCCGAAGCATTGTTAAATTACAGTGACAGTCTTAATAAAAAAAATGAAACGCTGAATGAAACTTTTAATTTGAATAAAGAAATTTACTCACAGGTCAGGACTCTGCTGAAAAGTTATGGTGGTAATATCCAATCCTGGATTTCAATCTGGAAAAATAAATATTTAGACCTTTATGATTTAATTAAACCTGAAGATACTTCAAGTGATTTTAAAGAATTCATTTCTTTGATTAACAGTGATTCTTTAGATTTGACTCTGATTGATGATTCTTTAGCAAATAAACTTATAGATCAGATAAATGGAATTTCCTGCTACGGAAAAAAATACCTTTCGGAAAAATCTTTGGAAAATAGATCTTTTTTTAAAAACATTGAAGAGATTGAAGTGAGTAAAAATGATTTTATTGGTTTTATAGAAGGAATTGTTGAAAATAAAAGAATTGAAGAAAGCCTAAGCAATGAAATTTTATCCATGTTTTCAACAGTTCGTAAAGGTTACACTAGTTCAATTGATGTAGAAATCAGCAAATGTGAATTCCATTTGGCGCAAATGGAAAAGGAATATGAAATTGCAAAAGCTGTTTTTGAATATGCAATGAACACAAGTAATCTTACTGAAAAGGCAAGTCAATCGGAATACAATAAAAAAATTGCAGAAGAAAAATATTACAATGCAAAAACAAAATACACGGAGAAATTTGAAAATCTTGAAAAAGAATATTCAGAAAAAATAAATGCTTTGAAGAAAGAAATCGAAGAAGCCGGGGGGAATTTGGTTGTTTCCAGCAATAAGCTAAATGAACTGTCTGCTCTTCATTCAGAGTACGATAAGAGTTTGGAATATTTAAAAGAAGAAAATCTTAAATTAGAAGAACTTAGGTTTGAGTTAAATAAAGCTGAAGCCATTTATGATTTTGGAAAGAGTATTTATCTTGATGAAGAAGATGCCGCAGGAAATCTAAGAAAAGCAGAAATAAATCTTAATGAGGCAAAGGAAAATCTTTTAGTTCTGAAAGCCAATAAAGAAAAATCTGAAACCTGCAGAGAAAATTCCAGTTTAATAGATGAATTAAAGATTAAGGAAAAAAATTATTATGATTCAATTTATATTATGGAAAATGTGGTCAAAAGCATTGAGAACCTTCAGCTGGAAATACAGTCTCTGGAAAATAAAACCCTTTATAACAGATTAAACTTGGTTTCAGATCTTACAGCACCTGAATCTGCAGGGAAGCTTAATCTTGTAAAAATTACGAAGGATGAAAATGGAAATTATGATGTAGCCTATGATATTACAGCTTCAGAATATGATGAAAACCAAAAAAAAGATTATGACGATTTCTTTACAAATGCAAATTATGTAAAAGAAAATAGATTCAATGAAAATGAAAACTATACCGCCGCTGAAATGGATCTGGTTGAATGGTCCAAAAAAATGATTTCGGATTTAAATTACTTTGTAGATGTAGCCTTAGCTTCATTATTGTGTCTTGGCAATTTTGGTTATCTCAATGAAGTAGAGGGGAAAAATATAAATCCTTCGGATGTAAACAATGTAAAATATTCCCTTCCTAATGTGGATCCCAATGATAAATTGGATTCTTCCTATCGCTATACAGTTTACAGAATCGAAGCAATGGTTAATGCCTATGAAAGAATACAAAGCCATAAAGGCTGGGAAAACGATATAGCTAGATGCATTCTCTATAAAGACTCAAACAGTTTGTTAGGTAGAAATATTGAGTTCTTTGAAAATTACGGGCTGAACAGTTTTTCTTATTATAGACTATATCAGAAGTATAAAAACATAAGGGATGATCATACTTTCGCAAAGCGTTTTTTCGGTTCAACTTTTATGGATGCCAAAGGAAAACTTGCTGATGCCTGCAAGAATAAAATTTATATCTTGCAGATGGGACTTCAGGCAAGTTTCAATGAAAAGATTAATGGCACTATTGCAAAATATTTTGATTATTATAATTCTATCAACAATGAAAAGAAAGCAATTGAGAAATACGATGAAATTTTATATGGAGATGAATTTGTATCGGAAAAAACTTTGGGTAAAGAAGACTTGAAAAACTCCCTTAATATATTGTCAGGTGGCAATTCTAAAATTACAGAAAATGATATTGATTTTATAGTTGGCTGTTTTTCTTCTGAAAAAATGAAAAGTGACCTTATTGGTACTCTTAGGGAGATTGTTTCTGATTCAAAAAAAACAAGGGATTCTGCTCTCAGCAAAATTATAGATTCAACTGAAGAAGATGAAGAGCTCCTTTTAGAAATTATGGATCTTTATGTTTCTCTCACAAATGAATTTCATGACAAAGTAGATTTAAATAATGAACTAGAGCCTTATTATAATTGTGTTCTGGATTCTGTTTGTAATATTTTGAGTTATATTTCCTCAAAATGCTCTGACAGGTTGGTTGATGAGTATGGCTGGAAATTAAATGAAACACTAAGTGTTTATCAGAATGAACTTGTGAAGAAATACGATGAACTCTGTCATATAGAGGAAAAGTCAAAAATAGAATGGGCCAATGCAGAAGAAAATCTTAATTATGAATACAACATCTGGCTCAAGAATTTTGAGAAACAATATAAAAATAAAAGTCAGGATTGGAATGATAAGTATATTGATTTCCTGAGTCAAAGACAGGATTTCATTTCAGAAGAATATATGGAGCAAACTTTCAATGCCTTGAAAACTGACGAAAATGAAAGTTCTGAAAAAATAATCGGAGGATATAATATTCCTCAATATTCAACTATAAGAATAGAAGAGGTCGTAAAATCAATCGGCTCAACGAATGATTTTTTTTCATTGAAAAATTCTTCTTTGCATTTTGATGAAGATCTAATTGCATCTGAAATTTTAAGAAAATCCATTCTGGAAGAACAGAAGAAAAGTGCTGCTAAAGAATCTGCCTACCAGGCTTATTATTTAATTGAAGGTAAAAGAAAAGAAGGGTTGGATAAAATTGCAGAATTGAATAAGTCTCAAAAAGACTGGGAAGTAGAACTTGTAAGAAACAATGGATACCTGGTTAATGAGGATATTATTGTTAGAAAGGTAACTGATGGATGTACCTTGTTTACAATGAAATATCAGAAACAATATGTTCACATGTACGAGGATTTTATACCTGAAGATTTTAATAGTTCCATAAACCTTGCGGCAGTAAATAATCTGTCAGAATCGGCTATAAAAGAATTAATTGAAAAGGAATATCATGAATATAATGAATGGGAAACTGAAATATTTGGAGGTGAACATTCAAAAGGAAAATTCGAGATATATCTTGGTGATATACCTGAATTGAAACCCAATGTGGATGTAAAGGAAGATTCAAAGGAATCTAGTTTTTTATATGGAATAAAAGGAGAAATAACCCTTATTTTGATGGATCTTCATTGGAACAATCTTGAAGAAAGGGTTGCCTATGATGATTTTAATAAACCTCTATGGGACATGAAAATTGTTGATGCTGCCTGGTCTCCGACTTTGAGGACTGCATCGGCCATTGCCGCTGGTGTGGCAGCATCAATTGTTTCCTGTGGTACTTTGGCTGCAGGAGCTTCTGCATTTACTGCTGCGGCTTTAGCAAGTGCAATTACCATGGCAAACGAAGTTAGTTTTGGAGCCCTTGATCTTGCAGGCGGCTATAAAAGTCCCTATGAAATTGGTAAATCTTTAGCGTCATCTGCAGTTACTGCTGCTGTTGGAATAGCCACTGCTGGAGTTGGAGATAAGATTGCTAATGCTGAATCAGTTCTGGGAAGAATTGCGGGGAATGCATTGTATAATGGTGGTAAGACTGCTTTTAATGTTGCTTCAAATTCCCTTATTATGAATGACTTTAACATCAGTGATTTTTGTGATTCCATGAAGGAAAAAGTAAATCATGGTCAGGTAATTGCAAGCCTCATTTATGGTTCAGTTTCTTCTGTACTCGATGAAATTATTCTAGGTGCAGATGGAAGTAAAGTTTTGGGGTTTTCCAGTAGCAACGTTTCAAGAATAAAAAGTTTGGATTCTTTCCTTGGAGAAAGTGCATCTTCTATTTTTGAATATGGTTATACTGGAAAGACAACATTGAACCTCGCTTCAATAAAAGACGTAGGATTATTTGAATTGAATATCAGCAAAAACGGTATTCAGGGACAGGTAGGGATGAATGGTCAGAAAATCGGAATTGGTACTATTATAAATGCTGCAAGGGGATTAGAAAATGTTGTAGAGAATTACAGGATAAATGATTTTTCTAAAGGTGATTATAATCTTGCTTCAGCATTAAGGATGCAGTACGGATTTGGAAATGATAAGGCTAAAGTGCAGCTTGAATCCATTATTAACGGAAATGTCTTGCTAGAATTAAATGAAAACGATTACGACGGATATATTGCAAAATCGATTTTAGAAAATGATATAAAAAAAATTTTCGTGAATGCTGAAAAATTGGATGATTACAAAAAACTTGGGATAATTCTTCAGCATGAAGCGGAGAGAAACGGTGTCTATGACGGCTCTTTGGGACAGATTCTGGAAACTTTTTCTAGTGTCCTAAGCCATACTGCCATTATAAGTGCTATGAAAAATGATCCATTATATGAAAAGGAAGTTTCTGAATTCATTATTAATGATGATGATCTGCTCAAAGATGTCCTTGCATTGGAAACATTTAAAACAACAGGAAACATTGCTGATTATGGGCAGTACATTACAAATACTTATGATTCTTCAGGAGACTACTGGAAACTTACTTGGGGTGGTCAACTTGTAAATGACGGCCAAGGGTACTTGAGGGACGAAAATGGAGATTACATAAATTCTGATGGAAAACGAACAAAATACATAACACATAAAACCATCGGAGCTGATGGACTTGAAACCGGTTTATTGAACATAATTAATAATTCCAGTAATCTTTCGTATGCCTTATTTTCTGATGAAGATATAAAGACTGCACAAAAAATTATGATGAATGCGGGATTAAAAGTTTCAAACCCTAATGAAGATTTTAGGAACTACAGTTGGGCCGGTAATTATCTTGGCCAAAAACTAAATATGTATGATTTCTTTTCTGCAGCAGGAAAAAATGTAAATGATGACATTTTCAATCAGCATTATAATAACAGTGTAGATTTGATTCTTGCTCAGCGATATGGTGTTGATCTTGGGTATAGTAAAATGGCAGCAGATGTTGCAATTCCAACAGAACTTCTTGGTAAGTATCTGGATCTTGTAAATTCTCATGCCAGGGAAACAAAGAATGGGGAAGAATTATTCGATAAATATAAGTTTACCGTTAATTCCAGTGATGGAAGTGAAACTTCTTTGTACAGAATCACAAAGGATAATCCTTTCCTTGATAAACTTTTGGGACAGCATGATTTTGGAAAATTAAGGTCATCTGCAGAAGATGAAAATTACATTGTAGAAGCCATTGATAAATATGGATGTAACTTCATGGCTACTATTGGTGTTGCACAATTACTTACGGGGTATATCTTTAATAAGAATGATGTATATGATATTTGGGAAGAAACAGGAGAACTACTTATAAATAATCCTTTTAAGAATGAAAAGGAAAAGATTGTTTATGTTGTTGATAGAAATGATTCAACAGTTTACGATAGAAATGAACTTTTACGACTTGCTTTAAAAAAAATAAATGATAATTCATTTTCGATTTCATACAATAAATTTAATACAAATGATATTTTAACTAACACTAGAATTGGTTTTTATAAAAAAGATTCTTCTGGCAAATATTACATTTATCATTATGCTGTAGGAGATAAAGATGGTAATGTTGTTGCTAATCCTGGATTTAGCATTTCCCCGATGAAAAAAACAGATAATATGTTTATAGGAGAAAATTAATTGAATAAGTCTTTTTATTACATATTATTTACATTGTCTATTAATTTATATGCTCAAGATATTTGGGAACTTACAGGCAAATGGATACCAGAGACTGTTATTCACGAAAAAGCAAATGTATTGGACTATAGAAATTTTGAAGGTGTTCCACCTTTTACTTTTGGGTATCATATCTATGGTTATGAAAAAGGAACTTCTGATTATTGCGGTAGAATTGACTTGGTTTACAACGGTCATACTGAAGAATACATTGAAATAAAAGACGTTGATTATAATAATTCAATTTATGTTTTGGATTGTTATGATAATATGCTAAAAAAGAATAATACTTTAACAATTTCATTCCTAGATTCAGAAAGAATTAAAATAACAGGTTTAGATAAAAAAGAGGTTTTTAATGATGTCAATATTCTTTATCGTGCTGTTTCTAATCCTAAAGTTAGAAAACAAAAAGCAACTATAAATACTTCTTATGTAGAATTGAGGTCACTTCCTTCAAATTCAGGAAAAATAATTAAATATTTATTAAGTGGGCAGCCTTGCTATGTAGTTGATAAAGCATTTAAAACTACCGGTGAGGTAAAAGATAACTGGTATAAAATTAATACTATGTGCTGTGTTGAAGGTTGGGTTTCGGATAAATACATAAATTTCATAGAAAATGATTTTGAAGATGACGTATTCGTAAAAGTCAAATCTTCAACTTTCAATAATGGGACAAATTATTTTTGCTTTGATAGATCAAAAATATATTATGCTTCAAATATTAGACTTTCGGTTGCTGAAATTAATGAATACATAAGGTTTGTTTTAAATAATAGAAATGATATACCAAATGATGATGATTTTTTATTTTTGTTGAATAAATGCAATGAAAGAATTATTTTTACAAAAATTGAACTTAAGGGGTTTATTTGTAAAAAGAATGAGTTTTTCCAAAAATTATTACAATCAATTTCAGCAGATTCTTTTAAATCAACAAAAAATAATAGGCTAATAGCAGTATTGGAAAAAGAAGGTGCATATCTTTTATATGATATTTATGTTGGTATAACTAAAACAAATATGATTACAATTTTAGGAAAACCTGATTCTATAAAGAAGAATATTTTATCATATATGTTAAATTCTGATAATGGTAATGAAATTCAATTCAGTTTTTATTTTAATGATGCAGAGGTATGTAAAAAAATTGAAATATTGAAGTCATAGTTTCACTTAAATCCCTCCGCAGCAATTTGTGGTATGGGCATTTCAAAAGGGCTAGCAAAATTCTATAATGTATGTAGGGTTTTGTTATGAATAAAAGAATAATTCTTTTTGCTTTAGTTGCAGCTTTGTTTGTGAGCTGTACAACTGCAAAAACTTATGGGGCCTCTGAAGTTTCAATTATTTATACCAACGATGTTCATACCTACATCAACAATATGGTAAAGGTCGATGGGAATTATGTATCCGGATTGCGCTTTTCAAAAATTGCGGGCCTTGTAAAAGACATGAAGAATGAAGGAAAAGAAGTAATTCTTGTTGATGCAGGTGATGCAATTCAGGGTACTTCGTACGGTTCTTTCGACGGAGGTTTTTCGGTTATCGACCTTATGAATGCAACTGGATATAAACTTGCTGCTATTGGTAACCACGAATTCGATTATGGTGCAGATCATTTTTACGATATTTCAAAACGAGCTAAATTTGATTATGTTTCGTGTAATTTACATTATATAGGAAAAGATGGAAAGCATAGGGATTTTGCACCTTACAAAATCATAAAGGCAGGCGGAAGGAAAATTGCTTTCATAGGAATATGTACACCTGAAACATTGACTTCATCAAGTCCTACTAATTTTCAGAATGAAAATGGCGAATTCATTTATTCTGTTGACGGCTGTGCTTCTGAAAAGGATCTTTATGCATCTGTTCAGAATTCTATTGATGCCGTTAAATCAAAGGTTGACTTTTGCATTGCCCTTGGCCATCTTGGCGTAAGTATGGGAGAAATAAAAGGTCACATTTCAAGTGCAGATGTAATTGAAAATACCAAAGGCCTTGATGCTTTTATCGGCGGGCATTCTCATACAATTATCCTCGGTGAAAAAGTTAAGGATCTCGAAGGAAAAGAAGTTCTTTCTACTCAAACAGGTTCCTATTTGTCTGCTGTAGGTATAATGACACTTGGAACTGACGGAAAGATAAAGACAAAGTTCCTTAAAGATTATGGAACTTGTGATGCAAAAGTTGCAAAGCTTGAAGATAAACTTGTAGATAGCATTAATCAGGTTTATGGAAATCAAATTGCAGTTCTTGAAACAAAGCTTGATGTTAATTCTCCTGAAATTGAAAACCAAAGGTTGATTCGTGCTCAGGAGATGAACATCGGTGATTTTGTAGCTGACAGCGTTTATTGGTTCTTTAATGTTGCTCAGGGTTTGGATTGTGATGTTGCAATAATCAACGGTGGCGGAATCAGAACATTCATTAAGGATGGGCCTGTTACTGTAAATGATATGAAAAATGTTCAGCCTTTTGGAAACATGGTTTGTTTGATAAAAGCAACTGGACAGCAGATTCTTGATGCTTTGGAAATGGGAACAACAGTAACTGGTGAGTGGGATTACGAATGGAATTCTCCTGCGGAAAATGGAGGTTTTCTTCAGGTTGCCGGCATTAAATATGAAATTGATCCATCCTATAAATCTTCAGTAAAAAAAGATGAAAAGGGAATGTTTGTATCTGTTGAAGGAAAGTACAGGGTAAAAAATGTATGTGTCTTCAATAAAAAGAAGGGGGCCTATGAGCCTTTGGATATGAAGAAAACTTATTCTCTTGCAGGCATCAATTATCTTTTGCGGAATTCTGGAAATGGCCTTTCCATGTTCAGGAATTGTGATGCCATTGTAGATTATGCGGGACAAGATTATGAAATCTTAGCCGAATACTGCAGGAGTTTCATTAAGGATGGAACTTATGCAAGAATTAAAACTGAAGGATCAAGATTAAAGGAATATAAGGGGTATCTAATCGACTATGAAAATCCATTCGGTGCAGGAAGAATACAAATTTTAAAAAAATAATTATTTTAGGGATGCCGTAACTTGGCACCCTCAATTTTGTACTATATTTTATGAAAGAATAAGGTTCCATACTGTTTTGAATAAGGAGATAGGATGAAGATTGCTCATATTTCGGATTTGCATTTAGGTAAAACCCTTCATAATTTTTCCCTGATTGAAGATCAGGAATACATTTTGAATCAGATTGTTCAAAAAATTGTTGAAAACAAAGTTGAAGTTCTTCTTGTTGCAGGTGACATTTATGATAAGAATGTTGCTCCCGAAGCAGGAATCAAGCTTTTCCGAAAATTCCTTAATGATTTGGTAAATATTAATATAAAGGTAATGGTCATAAGCGGAAACCATGATTCTGCAGAACGACTTACTTTTGGCGGGGAATTCATGACCGATAAAGGCATTTTCTTTTCAAAGGTATATGACGGGAATATTGAACCTATTGTTTTGAAAGATGAAAATGGTTCCGTAAACTTTTACCTTCTTCCTTTTATTAAGCCTTCCATTGTGCAGCATTATTTTCCTGATGAAAAAATTGAATCCTATGAGGATGCTGTTTCTTGTGCCGTAAAACAGATGGAACTTAATTCATCTGAAAGAAATATAATTGTAGCACACCAGAATATTCTTAGTGCAGAACGCTGTGAATCCGAAGAAAACGTTATTGGTGGCCTTGATGCTGTAAGTGACCAGATTTTCAAAGATTTTGATTATGTTGCTCTTGGACACATCCACAAACAACAGGAAATTGGAAAATCAAAGGTAATGTTTTCCGGAACTCCATTGAAATATTCTGTTTCGGAACTTGACCATAATAAAGTTATGCCCGTAATTACTCTGGGAAAAAAAGGTGAAAAAGATATAGAACTTGTTCCGCTTGTTCCAAAACGTGAACTTAGGCAAATAAAGGCAACCTTTGATGAAATCATGAAAAATTCAAAGAATGACCCATACAATGCAGAAGATTTTATTGATGTGATTCTTACTGATGAAAACGATGTTCTTGATGCCATCTCTACATTAAGGTCAGTTTATCCAAATATTTTAAAAATTACTTATGACAATAAAGCTACAAAGGCAGCCGAAAGTGTGGAGAAATTCGATGCTGTAGATGAAAAGAAACCTCTAGATGTTTTTGAAGCCTTTTACAAGGCAAGAAGAGGTACGGACATGGACGATATGCAAAAAGAATACATTCAGTCGCTCATTGAAAACATTTGGGGAGAAAACTAATGAGACCATTAAAGCTTGTAATGACTGGATTTGAATCCTACAGAGACAAAACTGAAATAAATTTTGAAGATCTTGGTAAAAATGGGTTGTACCTTATTGCAGGTGATACAGGTGCTGGAAAGACTACGATTTTTGATGCCATAACTTTTGCTCTTTATGGAAGTCCAAGCGGCACTGATAGAAGCGTTGATATGCTTCGTTCTCATTTTGCTGATGAAAATACTCCTACGGTAGTTGAACTTGAATTTGAAGCCAATGGAAACAAATATAAAGTCATAAGAAACCCTGATTATGAAAGAAAAGTTCGCCGTGGAAATGGAACAACAAAGGAACCGGCTTCTGCTGTTTTGACTTATTTGAGCGAAGAAAAAGATCCTGTATCTGGACTTTCGAAGGTAAATGAGGCAGTACAAACAATTCTCAACCTTAAGAAAGACCAGTTCTGCAGGATTGCAATGATTGCACAGGGCAGTTTTCAGAAACTCCTTCTTTCCGACAAAAATGAAAAGGGTAAAATTTTCCGTGAACTTTTTCATACAGAAAAATATGAACGCTTTCAGTCTGTTCTTGGAGATGAAAAGAAAGAAACAAAAATGCAGCTTGATGAATTGTCAATGAAATTTAAAGATGCACTTTCAAGAATTGAAATCTCCGAAACCGATGAACTGTATAAAGATGTAAACCGCATAAAAACTTCTGGTTATGTTGATGGTGAAGACATTAGAATCCTCAAGGAATTTGTTTCTAAGGATGAAAAAACTTTGACTACACTTTTGGATGATATTTCAAAAGTAGAAAAGGAAATTGAAACCATCAATAAAAATCTTCAGATTGGGGAAAATAGAAAAAAACTTGAAGAACAGATTTCCTTTTCCAAAAAATTATTTGTTTCAAAAGAGGGAGAAAAATCTGAAATTAATAAGATATTTGAAGCTGCAAACAAAAGGGCAGAAGAAATTCCGTCTTTGACAAAAGACAAGAATCTTCTTGAGTCATCACTTTCCATCTATGAAGAAATTTTTAATGCTGAAAGAGATTTATCTGAACTGTCAACGAAATTGTCAGAGAATTTAAATTCTAAGAATTCTTTTGTTCAAGCAAAAATAGAAAAAGAAAATGAAATAAAGGATTTGAAAGAAAAATTCGAGTCACTAAAAAACGCAGGTGAAAATATTATAAGCCTTGATGCTGCCCTTGAAAAAAATCAGACCGAAAAAAAAGAACTTGAAGAAATTGAAGATAGACTAGATAAACTTGCTTCCGAAGATAACCTTTTGAATTTGGCTCTAGCTGCTTTTGCGGAAGCAAACGCTGAATTCAGTAGAGCAAATGCTTCATATACTGAAAAAATCCAGCTCTTCAATCTTGAGCAGGCAGGTATTTTGGCAGAAACACTTAAAGAAGGCATGCCTTGCCCTGTATGTGGTTCAATAGATCATCCTCATCTGGCAGCAAAATCCCACAATGCACCAACTCAGAAGGAAGTTGAAGATGCAAAGAACCTTTTGGATTCCATAAGTGCCAAAGCCAACAAGCTTTCCCTTGATGCCGGCAATAAAAAGGGATTGGTTCAAAGTCTTGTTGGCAACATTAATGATTTGCTTTCCAAGTATTTCGAAGGTGTAACGGCAAGGGACTCTGACCTTGCTGAAAAAATGAATTCAAAAAAGAAAGATAATGAAAATGCCTGTTTGGAAATCAAGGACTCATTATGTAAGGAAATGGAAGCCAAAAAGCAAAGAGAAAGTCTTGAAGTTGAAATTCCAAAAGCAGAAAATGAAATGAACAAAATCTCTGAATGTATTTCTAAACTCGACATTGCTATTTCTTCTGAGAAAGCAAAGCTTGAAGCTGATAAAAAAAATCTTTTGGAAAAAAAGTCCGGTCTCAAATTCAGTGATTATGATTCAGCAAAAAAAGAATTGGAAAGACTTGAAAAAGTTATTTCCAGACTTAATTCAGATGTTGAAGATGCAGGCAATGCAAAAGTCGAATATGAAAATTTCATGGCAAAAATTAAAGGTGAGATTGAAGGCCTCGAAAAGGAGCTTAAAAAGATACCTGAGGTTGATGTTGAAAAATTGACATCTGAAAAAAATAAGCAGCTTAATATTAAGGATTCCCTTAATAGTCAGCGTGATTCAATGAATGAAAGAAAAGGGGTCAATCAGGAAAGCGTACAGAAAATCGACGTACTTTTGCCAAAAATTTCAAGTGTAAATGACAGGTACAATATGATTAGCGCACTCTATGAAGTTTCCACCGGTACAAACCGCGGACAGGGTAGGCCATCCCTTGAAACTTATGTACAGATGCATTGTCTTGACCAGATAAATCGCCGAGCTAATCTTCGCTTTAAAACAATGACAGACAATAAATATGAACTCCGACGTCGCATTGAAGACGATGGGTCTGAACTTGGCCTTGATTTGAATGTTAAGGATTTTTATACTGGAAGGGAAAGGAATGTTCATACGCTTTCCGGTGGAGAACAGTTCCAGGCCTCTTTGTCTCTAGCTCTTGGTCTTGCCGATGAGATTCAGGCAAATTCAGGCGGAATAAAACTTGATGCCATGTTCATTGATGAAGGTTTCGGAACTCTTGACGGAGATACACTTAACAAGGCTATGAAGGCTTTGGAAGACCTTTCTCAGGGAAACAAGCTTGTTGGAATTATTTCCCATGTTGATGAACTTGAAACGAGAATTCCTAGCAAAATTTATATTAAAAAAGATGAATCGGGTATAAGCCATGCAAGGATGGTTAAGGATTAAAATTATTCCTGCTTAGCTTTAATCTTCTGCTCATAAATGTTCTTGGCAAGTTCAACAAGTTTTTCTTTGTCATTCATGGCAGGGGATTCTGTTACAGTTTCAAAAAGTTCTGCAAGAATTTTCCCAAGGTGTGGACCTTTGGGAATTCCGGCATTCATAAGATCGTTTCCGTTTGCTTTCAGATCTTTAAGGCTTAAGGCTGGTTTTTCGCTTACAACTTTTGCTATGCGCTCCTTCAGTTCCACAAGGTTGTTCCATGTTGGACTTCCAGGAACGGCTGCAACATTGTGCATTCCGTGTATGTCTGCAAGACGGAGGTAAATAAGGTTATCCAGATTTTCAATCCCAATTCTGATGAGGAATCTTCTTACGGCACTGTCAGACCAGGTTGATTCATAGAAGAACATGTGGTTTTTGACAAGGTGAGTAACTTGCTTTATGTCGTCATTTGAAAACTTTAGGGCTGTCATGGATGCACGGCATTTCTTTTCGGAAATAGTTTCATGTCCATGGAAGTGAATGTATTCTATTTTGCCTATTGTTTCTGTAGTTCTTGATTCAGGTTTTCCTATGTCGTGGTAGAAGGCAGCAAGCCTTACTATAAGGTTGTCTTTAGGTGCTCCGTCACAGGCGTAGAAATTGTGATCAGCAACATCAAATTCATGGAACCCCCTTTTGTCTCCTTGAATGCAACCTCTGCAAACCTTGAATTCCGGAATGAATATGTCCATTAAGCCATTGTCTTCAAGAAGTCTTAGGCAAACGCTAGGTTTTTCACATTTCATTATCTTGCAGAATTCGTCGTGGAATCTTTCAATTGAAATTGACTTTATCTTTCTTATTACATCTGGATTTGAAATTGACATCAAGGTTTCTTTCTCAATCGTAAATCCCAGCTGCCCTGCAAAACGAATGGCCCTTATTGGTCTTAATCCGTCTTCACCAAATCTTTCAAGGGGATTACCTACGGTGCGGATTGTTTTTCGTTTAATGTCTCCCATACCGTCAAATGGATCCTTTATGGTTCCGTCTTTCAAGTCTGCGGCAATGGCATTCATTGTAAAGTCACGGCGACTTAAATCTTCCTCAATGGTTCTTGCATATTCAACTTTGTCCGGATGTCTGCCGTCACTGTAATCTGCTTCTGTTCTAAAAGTTGTAGTTTCAAGCTGCATGCCAAAAATGTGAACAGTAACGGTTCCATGCTGGATTCCGGTAGGTATAACCTTGTGAAAGATGTTCATTACCTGTTCCGGTGTGGCATCTGTAGCAAGGTCATAATCGTGCACGCCTTTGCCCATGATCATGTCACGGACAGCACCACCTACAAGATAAACGGAATATCCATTTCTGTTAAAAATTTCTGCTACTTTTTTGAGAGTCTCTGGAATCTTTACACTTTTAGACGAAAACATGATATATTTGTAACATAAAAATGAGGAAATTTCCATTATGACAGTTTTGATTTTTACCGGTGGTCAAGCTCCGGATACAGAAAAGACAGCTCCTTTCTTTAATAATCTTACGATTGATTACATTATTTGTGCCGATTCTGGCCTTGATACCTATGAAAAGTTTTTTGACTATGGACTTGTTTCAAAAGATCCGGACTTTCTTATTGGGGATTTTGACAGCGTTTCCGACAGAAAACTTCTTGAAAAATACCAGTGCGAAAGGGATGTATATTCCCATGATAAGGATTATACGGATTCTGAACTTGCACTTATTAAAGCGAGAAAAATTGCTGGTCCAGATGGTAAAGTTGTCCTTTGCGGTGGAAACGGTGGTAGACCCGATCACTTTATGGCCCTGTATGATTCATTTTCCAGAGATTATCATGCTGATGTTTGGCTTTGCGGGGAACAGGCTGTCTGGTTTTGCGGGCATGGAGATTCAATGGAAATTTCCAATGTAACTTTTGAAGATAGAATTTCAGTTTCAAGAATTTCTTCAGAATATGAAAATACAAAACTTGAATGCAAGGGCTTTGAATGGAATCAACTTTTTGAAAAAGGAATGCCAAGCCTTTCAAACAGAATTTCAATGGAATATTTTGAAAATGGAAAGCCAATCAGCCTTAAGGCAAAAAAAGGAAGTTTCCTGATTTATGTTCCTTTTACTGCGAAAGTATCACAGGTTTCCCTGAGTTAGCATTGATAGGGTTCTGACGAGAAAAAACATTGCAGCAGAAATTATGGCTGAAAGCACAAATACGGAAAAATATATCCACAGGTTTTTTTTTCGGGAAACAAAAAATAAAACAATACTTTCAATCATGCCTGAGATTGTAAAAAGGAAAAGGGCAATGCTGTCCAGAGAACAAAGAAAAAGTATAAACAGCTGAGTTGAATCCTGAAAATTCTGATGGTTTCCGCTTAGATAATATAGAAAAAGAACAACAAGAAATGAACCAAGAAAAAGACTTGTTCGACAGGTAAGCTTGAAGAGGAATGATTTCTTTAAGGCTTCTTTGATGATGTTTTTTGCCATAGTCTTTATAAAAGTCCGTTTATCGTGTATTATATATGGTAGCGTTATTAAATTCAATTTTGGGGTTGGAAAAAAATGAAAGCCAGAAAATTCTTCTTTAATTTAACAGTACTTGCAATTTTTTCTGCCGTTGTTTTCTATATCGGCTGGATTACTTTTATGATTAAGCCTGGATATTGCGCCGTAATGACTTCAAAAACCTGTGGAGTATTTGAAAAGCCGATTGTTGCCGGAGCCTTTACCTGGAGGTGGGAAAGACTTCTTCCTACAAATGTTACCCTTGAAACTTTTGACCTTACTCCATACAAGACAAGCCAGACTGTTGCCGGCGAACTTCCTGCTGCAAAACTTTACAAGGATTATGCTGCATCCAATGCAGATTTTTCCTATAACATTAAATTCAACATTGGCATGAGCATTTCTCCAGAACAGATCCTTAAGCTCTACAAGGAAAATATAATAAAGACTAACGAGGATCTTCAGGAATATTATGGCAATAGGGCGAAAGTTGCTGCTGGACTCATTGCTGATTCCATCATCAAGAAGAATACTGGGACTGTAGTTTCTCCTTCTGCTTTAACTGAAAGTGAAGTTCTTGAAATCCTCATGTCTAGGAAAGGTGAATTTGAAGGCATTGCATTTTCCATGATAGAAGTTTCTGACTGCCGTATTCCAGACATTGAAGTTTACAATAAGGCAAAAAAATCCTACGATGATTTCCTTGCCATGCTGAATCTTAAACTTGAACAGTATGCTGACAAGAATGCTTTCAGCTATTTGGAAATGGACAAGACTTTCAAACAGTTTGAAAAAATAGGTGAACTCATGAAGGTTTATCCTCATCTTCAGGATATGTTCAAGTCCGGTGATGCCGCAGCAATTATTTCGGCATTTAAAAACAATCAAATAAAATAGCAGGTAATAAATGAAAAGACTGTATGCCTTGAGAGGGGCTGTTTGCTCAGAAAATACTAAGGAAGATATTCTTAAGAATGTTGGCGACATGTGCCGTCAGTTGTTTTCCCTTAATAATGTTAAATCAGAAGATCTTGTATCAATTCAGTTTACAATGACTCCGGACCTTAATGTCATGAATCCATGCTATGCTTTGAGGCACAGTGATACTGGCGTTGATACTTCAAAAGTTGCTCTTTTTGGAATGCCTGAGCTTGAAATTGTCGGCATGCTTCCAAAGTGCATTCGTGTAATGGTTACTTTGTACATGGAAGAAAATTCTCAGCTTCAGATGGTTTATATGAACGGTGCTGAAGTTTTGAGGCCAGATTTCAAAAGGAAGTAGCAAAGAAAATGAACATCTGGCTTGTTTCCCGTGAATATGCAGGAATTGCAGAGGCTGGTGGTGTTAAGAATGTTGCCACCTCCCTTTGTGAAAGTCTTGCCCGTCTTGGACATTCAATGACACTCTTTATTCCTTTCTATGGATGTACGGATTTGTCTCATGTTGAAAACTGTGACAGTAATTCTGAAGATAAGGTTGCGGAAATAAAGGTAGATGAACATTTTGAAAAGCTAGTTTACTTTTCAGGCAGAATGAACGGGGTGAACATAGTCTTTGTTAAGCATCCGTTCTTCACGGAAAAAAGGGCAGTTTATACCTATACTCATCAGGATGAACTTGAAGATGCGGAACATAAACAGGGACAAGGGCATTTTGATGTCAACTTCCTGAACACCGTTTTCCAGAAGGCTGTCATCAGATACGGTGAGATTTTTTGCAAGGAAAATATTCCTGATGTGCTTCATTGTCAGGATGCTGCAACTGCTATGGTTCCAGCTTATGGGCATTTTTCCGAAGCATTTAAGAATACAAGGTTTGTTGTTACAATTCACAATGCAGGTCCAGGGTATCACCATAATTTTGCAAGCATTGACAGTGCCGTTTACTATTCAGGACTTCCAAGGGATTACCTTGAAAAGGGGGTCTGCAATGGAGCCATCGAACCTTTCATTCTGTCTGGAATGGAAGCCTGCATTACTACTGTTTCTCCGCAGTATGCTGCTGAAATTCTTGAGGACAAAACCGACACGGCTGGACTTGCAGAATCCTTCAGAAGCAGAAATATTTCAATTGTTGGTATAACAAATGGCATTGATTTTTCCCGGTACGATACTTTTGATGTTGAAAAGTCTCTGCTTCCTTTTGCCTACAATCCGATGACTCTTGATTTGGAAGGAAAATACCGGGGAAGAAGCCTGTTCCTTAAAAAATACGCATCAAGGAATATGAAAGAGGTTCCAGATTGTCTGACTCAGTATGGACATATCGATACTGACGGACGGGAAGATGATTTTGTCTATATTGCATACCACGGAAGGGTTGTTCATCAGAAAGGCATCGAAGTAATGTGCGAGGCCGCTGAAAAAATACTCTATAAAGGACTTAAAGTAAAGTTTATTTTTGCAGGTCAAGGAGCTCCTGAACTGGAAGAAAAGATGGCCGCCATGTCAAAGAAATTTGAAGGTAGCATTGTATATCTCAAGGGGTATGAAAAGATTTCTGCAAGACTTTCTGTTGCTGCCGCAGATTTCTCTCTTCATCCAAGCTGGTTTGAACCTTGTGGTCTTGAAGATTTCATAGCTCAAACTTTTGGAACAATTCCAGTTGCTCATGCCACAGGAGGTCTAAACAAGATTATCAACGAAGAGACAGGATACCTTTATTCTCCAAATACATCGGATGAACTTAGCAGGCTTCTGGAAAAACTTATTCTTCAAGTAATGGAGAAGGGAAGGAAGTCTCTTGAACCAATGATAAAACATTCATCTGATTATATCCATGAAAACTATTCCTGGGATAAGGTTGCACTTGAATACGAAAAACTTTATGAAAGCCTGAAATAAAAAACTCGTGATTTCTATCAAAAAAGGGAATGACCAATAAGTATGAGTCATTGCCGTGCTCGACATGGCAATCTCTTGTATTGCAATTAAATGACACTTTTTTGAACTTATTGGTCATCCCCTTCTTTATTTAGCCAAACCTTACTTATTTGGCATTGCTTGTGTCATTATTGCTGATTAAAGAAAGATCAGAAAGGGAAAGAAGCACACTCCTGTTTCCTTCTGTAGTCACAACAAGACCGCTAGCTGTAACAGTGATTGCTGTAGCTGGATTTACTGCGATTGTGCTCTTCTGCTTGAGAACAATTGACTTGTCGTAGTTTCCAATAAAACACTTTCCGTTTTCTTCAATTACACAGTAGTAGTTGCTTCCGTTTGTTACAAGAACAGAATCCTTTGAAAGGGCTTCATCACTTTCCTTCTGGATTTCCATTGAGAAACCGTCGATGAGGCAAAGTTTAACTGCACTCTTGCCAGAGTTTTCTCCGCAGACAGCCATATAGAATGCTGCATCACCGGAATTCTTAGCCGGCATTACTGCATTTGTTACTGTATCAATGATAGGGTCGCGGACTTCAAGAACTGTTCTTCCGCGGATAACCTTTACAGGGGATTCACGAACAACATCTCCTGATTTTGCATTGATCTTAACAAGTGTGCTCAATTTTTCATCTGAGTCAAGAACCTTGAGACCAAGAACTGTTCCATCCTTTGCAGTCTGGAGTTCATTCTTAAGGAGTTCTGTCTGATCCTTTGCGATTTCCTGACGTTCGTTCTGAGCTTCATCCTGCTTTTTGTCAGCCTTCTTCTGAAGTTCTTCTGCAGCGGCTAGGGCTTCTTCTACCTTAGTCTTCTGTTCTTCAGTCTTAGCCTTTTCTTCCTTAGCTTTTTCTTCTGCCTTTGAAGCAGCTTCTGTAGATTTGTCAGCTTCCTGCTGCTTTTTGTCAGCTTCAGCTTTCTTTGCAGCGGCTTCCTGCTGTTTCTGCTTGTTATTTGGATTTGCTGCGGCTTCCTTCTTTGCCTTGTCGGCTTCAGCCTTCTTTGCAGCTGCTTCCTTCTGTTTCTTGTCAGCTTCGGCCTTCTTTGCAGCGGCTTCCTTTTCAGCATCCTTCTGAACTTTCTTCTGTTCATCAAGGTTCTTCTTTTCCTGACTGGCATCTTTAGCAGCATTCTGTGCCTTTTCAGATGCAGCGTCAGCTTCACGTTCCTTGATATCTACCATATTCTTGCGTTCATCGATTCCCTTGTCATCTTCTTCTTTCATGGAATTAACAACATTCTTGTCGCTGATTACCGAAGTTTCTACAGAAGAAAGACCGCCGTCGGCAAATTCACCAAGTGGAATCACAATCTGAGAGTTACCTGGCCAATCTGACCATTTTGTAGAAAGACCGCATTTGGATGCTGTAAGTTTTTTTGTAACGATGTCCTTGTACTTTCCCTTGAAAGCATCAAGGTTCTGGCGGTAAACGGCATTGTAAACTGTTACGAATGTTGCAACTGTAGATGCATCATTTTCGTTGTAGCCGTATGCTGCTGAAAGGTAAGCGCCGATGATTCTCCTCAAGTTGCGGATGTGGTCAACAGTAGCATTTGAATTGATGATGAGAATATCTGCATCAAGCTTTCCTGTTGTTTCGTCAACTGCATGAATTACAGTATATTTTTCATTGGCGCCGACTGTAACTTCCTTATCAAGACCGTTAGCCTTGAGTCTGTTTCCAAGTCCGCTACCGATTGCCTTAATTGCTTCGATTGTTTCAATTACAGCATGAGGTCCAGAATAGTTTTCGAAAACGATTGTACCTTCATCACCTGTACTCTTAAGTTCCTTTTCATTGACATCAATTGCAAAAACATTTGTTAATGCCAAAGTAAAAACAATGAGAGAAGATGCTAAAAATTTCTTCATAAAATCCTCCACGATTATTAACCATTATATTTTAACACCGATTTTGACGGTTGTCACTGTAAAAACCGTAAAATCAAAGTTTTGAAGCCGCTATCTTTTTCATTACTTCCACAGCTTTATCCCTGGTTTCCTTTGAGAATTGAGGGTAGAGCATATAGCTGAGTATGTTTTTCCCCTTCTGGTAGAAAGTTGGTCTTCCCATGAAAAGGCAAATTTCCCATGTACTGTCTATGATTGCATCAAGAAGCAGTTTGTCAGAAGGCTTGATTTTTTTTGTATTCATCAAATATTCAAAGGTTTCAAGGGTCTGGCAGTCTGGATCCCATCCAGATTTCCCTGCATTCTTTATGAGCCTTACCATCAATGCAGGATCAGATACATTTCGGAGCATGGAATTCAATTCGCTGCGGCAGAAATAAATCTGGCTTTCGCCTGCAACTTCGAGTAGCCTTACGGAATAATCCATGTTTTCCCTGAAGAAAAGGTTTTCCCTTAAGCCCTGGGCTTTGTTCCTGTTCCATTGGCGGGCCATTTCCTTTATTTCCATGGAAAGCAGGGAAAGGTATTCTTCTTCATCTTCCCTAAAGTTACCTTCAATAAAGGACCTGCGCATTTCTTCTGTCAATTCATCATCAAGAGTCTGACCAAGTTCATATGATGAAGGCATCTGGTTATTAGGGTTTTCAAATTTTAGTTGCTTGGGTTTGGATTCATAAAAAGAGGATGCTGCCGTTTCAACATTTAGCCTTGTCTGGTAAAGTTCCATTGACCAGTTGCTGTTGCACAGGACCATATATCCAGAATCGGATGTAAAAAGATACTTGATGGATTTTTTAGGATCAAACCTGACCCTCCAGGCTGTTTTTCCGTCTTTTCTTAAACAGCATCCCTTGGATTTTGTTGCAAGGGTAATTCCTTGTGATGTAAGGGCACAATAAGACAAATCGGAACTTCCGATGCCAGAATCAAATTGAGAAAGAATTTCTCCGCTGGCAGTTTTAACTCTGGCGACCTTTGAAACAGGTCCATAAACAAATAAAACCTCCCGGTTGTTCATGTCCGGAATTATTCGGATTGGAGAACTCATTCCGTTGGGTCCTGAGGGAATAGTCCATTTTGATACCGTGTTTTTATTGTCAACGGAAAGCAATCCAGCGCTGCCGTCCCTGAAGGAAAGAACAATGCCGTCGCTCATGGCTACAGCTTCAGTAACTTCACCTGCAAAAACAATTTCTTCAAGGAATTTTCCAAAAGGAGAAAGTCTTGTACCTACAGATTTCCCTTCCTGTGTCCTGGCCTGAATCACGACGATTGAACCGTCGGCAAGAATGCATGGTTTAATCTTTTGGTTCTGATCTGGAGTTTTTGTTTCCCAGCGTTGGGTTCCTTTGATACCGTAGCATGCAACCATATTTTTCCCTCGGATAAATATTCTTCCGTCTGCCCCCTGAACGGGTTCGTCTGAAATTACAAAGTCACACCTTATGGTCCAAAGGTTCAATCCACTTGAATTGAGGAGGGAAACCCTGGAGTCTGTAGAAACAACGCAGATTAAATCTTCTGAAAAAACAGAAAGGAATTTCTTGAGCCTGAATTTAGCGGCCCTCTGCCAGAGCATCTTTCCTTCCTGTGTGAAACCGTAAATTTGCTTGCCGTCACCTGTTGCAATGTATCCGTAACTTGTGCGGACTGGCTGACAGGTAATCATTCCGCCGATTACATTAATGTCTGTCGGCATTGTTTCGGCAAAGTCTATTTCCTTATCGACAAAAGTTCTCTGACCAAAAAGTGGAAGAGCCAAAAATATGAATGCAAGTAAACTGTTTAGTTTTTTCATTTTTCAAGAATTGCAAGGCTTTCAATATGACCTGTCTGCGGGTAAAAATCCAGAAGATAAAGTTTTTCAAGCCTGTATCCTGCACGAATAAGGAATTTTATGTCGCGGGCATGGGTTGCTATGTCACAGGATACGCTTCTGATGTGAGGTATTCCGGACTTCTGAAGCCATTGGCACACTTCCTTTTCCATTCCGCTTCTTGGAGGGTCTATGATCACTGCGTCGAATTCTCCGCCTTGCTTGATAACATTTTCTGCATGGTATTTTGTCCATACTGCTCCGGAAAGTCCAAAGCTTTCGTGCTTAGTTCCAACCATGTTCTGTTCTGCAAAAACAATGGCGCCCTTATTATGCTCTACCATCGTTACTTTTTCGAATTTATCTGCAAGGAAAACGCTGAATGTTCCGCAGCCGCTGTACATGTCCAGAACATTTTTCCCTTCAAGCCCCCCTGTTACAAGGGGAATAGATTTTTCAAGAACTTCAAGGTTTGACTGGAAGAATCCCTGAATGTCAAAATTCAATTTTTTCCCAAGAAGTTCAACCTGACAGAGGGTAGCTTCATTCAATGTGGTTCCGCCGTAGCGTGCCTTTATCTGTTTCTGCTTCTTTAGTTTTCTGCCGCCGGGAGTTGTTTTCTGTTGTTTCCTGAAATTGTTTTTTACGCGTCGATCCGAGTCAGTGTTTTCTGCAATCAAGATTTTGTCGTAGCCATCTGGAACATTTGAAATATGCTTTGCTCCGAATACATGAATGCGGCCTTCCGGACGTTGTTCAAATGGAACTTCCTTAAGGTAATGGTTAATTTCTTCCGTAGCACAGGGACACATTTCCAGGTGAATTATGTCGTTGCTTCTTTTTCCCATAAGACCGCCGTCGTGAAACTGAAACCTTGAACGGTAACCTTTGTCTGCACCTGCAATAATTTCTATGCTGCCAACTTCAATTCCTTCATGTTCAAAGGCATCCCTTAAAATCTGGGACCTCAATTCCCTCTGGTAAGAAGATTCTATGTGCTGCATGTTGCATCCGCCGCAAGTTGTATAAAGAGGGCAGAATGGCATTACTCTTTTTTCAGATGGTTCAATTACATTTATGATTTTTGAATTGCAGTAATCCCTTGCATCATTTGTAATTTCGACCTCAAGCTTTTCGCCTGGAATTGCATAGGGAATGAATACTTTTTTACCGTTCAGGGAACCAATGCAGTCACCGCCGGCTACCATTTTTTCTGCTGTTACGATTTCGGACATGTCTTCAATTATACAGGGGGCAGAAAAAAAAGTCATTACAAAAGAAAAATTCCATGTTATAATTGATTTCATGAAGTACGAAAATTTTCAGCTTAAAATGTCTGACGGAAAATCAAATGTTATTCATCAGTGGATTCCAGAAGTAGAGCCTGATTTTGTTGTTGTTTTAAGCCACGGAATGGCTGAACATGCCCTCAGATATGAAGAACTTGCATCTTTTGTTTGTGAAAACAACGGTGCCATCATAATTGAGGATCATCGTGGACATGGGAAAACTGCAGAAATCAACGGACTTCCCCTGGGGAATCCTGGAAAAGTAAATTTCAAAAGATGCGGAGAAGACATACATGAGGAAATTCTCTATGCAAAACAGCAGTTTCCAGGTGCAAAAATTGTCCTTATGGGACACAGCTACGGTTCCTTCGTTGCTCAATATGTAATAGAAAACTATGGACGAGAACTGGACAAGGTCATTCTCCTTGGAACAGCAGGACCAAGACCTTTCTTGATTGGCGGAGGTAAAATTCTTGCTGGCCTAATCAAGCTGTTCTTTGGAAGAGACCATACCAGCATGCTTCTTCATAACATTACCTTCAAACCATACAATGCAAAGTTCAAGGATGCAAAGACGGATTCCGACTGGCTTTCATCTGACAGCCTTAGCGTTGACATTTTCAAGATGGACAAGATGTGCGGCTTTGTATGTTCAACAGGATTCATGTACAACCTGGTTGCCTTGCTCAACTACATCCATAAGCCCCGTAACTTGAAGAAAATCAGCAGGGAGCTGCCAATAAAAATCATGTGTGGAGCAGAAGATCCTGTAGGTTCATTCGGTAAAACCGTAAGCCGTCTTGCTGCAATCTATTGCGGAATGGGTATAAAGGACGTATCAATCAAAATTTATAACGGCATCCGCCATGAACTGCTTGAAGACAAATGCAGATATGATGCAATAAACGAAATAATTTCTTTCTGCAAGAAATAAAAAAAGGGGCTGTCCAATAAGTATGAGTCATTGTCGTGCTCGACACGGC
>SAMEA3663296__coassemble_244_pt1 | contig 27140 bp, 21 predicted proteins | sample SAMEA3663296__metabat2_low_PE_018 | metagenome-assembled genome bin SAMEA3663296 (sample SAMEA3663296) | pig gut metagenome | biome: pig gut; feature: pig-associated habitat; material: faeces | place: China | collected 2013
TTTAAATAGTAGTTTAGAGATTTAAAACAAAAAATTTATACATGCGTTTGCCCTGCGTGATTCAATTCGTCCTATTGACATTCTTACTGTAAGAATGTAATATTTGCATTACATTGTGATTAACCTTAAGAATGAGCCCTCAAAAAAGGCTCTTTTTTTTTGGTGTTTCGTTATTTGTAATCTATATTTTATTTAGAGGCATCAATTGGAATATACTTCATTGAATGGTATTCCCCATTTCAAAGAATGTTCTGCTGTTGTAGCGGCAGAAGGTCTTAAGCTTGTGGAACTTCAGGTTGTTCCGCAGAAAACGCTTACAAAAATTTCAGCAGTCATTGCTTCAGGTGATCCTTCAAAGGATGTTGGAGTTTCTGACTGTTCCAAAGCCCACCGTGCCCTCGCTCCAAAAATCATGGCTCTCCTCAACAAAACAGAAGATGACATTGCCATGGAAGTTTGTTCCCCGGGAATCGAACGCAACATCAAGAATGCTGCTGAATTCGAAATTTTCCATGGAAGGGAAGTTCGCGTATGGGACAAAAACATCAGCGAGTGGTCGTCAGGAGTAATCAAGTCTTCAGATGAAAAATCCGTTACCCTCGTTGAAACTGACGAAACTGGAAATAAAACTGAAAAAACTTTCCAGTATTCAGATTTGGCAAAAGCAAAATTCATCCATGATATAATTAATCGGTAGTTAGAGACAGGAGTAATAAAATGGCAAAAAAATCAAAGAAAGATGCATCAGAACCAATCGCTGACATTATTCGTCAGCTTGCTGCAGAAAAGGGAATCAGTGAATCGGAAGTAAAGACAACAATCTCAAAGATGATTATTGCTGCTTACCAGAAGAGTTTTGGAAAGCAGTATGAAAACTGTATCGTTGAATTTGAAGATGACCTTTCGGCTTATCATGTTTATGCAGAAAAGGAAGTTGTTGACGGTGTATACGATCCTGTAATCGAAATTGAACTTGATGAAGCAAAGGAGCTTACTGAAAGTGCTGAAGTTGGTGATATCCTCCGCATCGTTCTTGATCCAAAGACAGATTTCCAGCGAGGTGCCGTTTCTGTTGGAAAGCAGGAAGGACATAAGGACCTTAATGAAAATTCAAGCAAGAAGCTTATTGATGAATACAAGGAAAAGATCGGTGAAACAATCATCGGTTACTTCCAGCGCTCATACAAGGACAATATTTTTGTTGATATCGGCGGAAGGGTTGAAGGTGTTCTTCCAAAGAAGTATCAGAGCCCAAGGGAAGTATATGAAAACAAGACAGACAGAATCAAGGCTCTCATCAAGGATGTAAAGAAGACAAACAACGGCGTTCAGGTTATCCTCAGCCGTACAGATGAAAATCTTGTTCGCAACATTCTTGAAAGCGAAGTTACGGAAATCCAGGAAGGCATTGTTGTAATCAACAGCATTGCTCGTGAAGCAGGTTATCGCACAAAGATTGCCGTTTCTTCTACAAAGATGGATGTTGATCCAGTTGGTGCATGTGTTGGTCTCAAGGGTGTTCGCATCACAAATGTAATCCGTGAACTTGAAGGTGAAAAAATTGATGTTCTCCGCTATGACGAAGATCCACATGTATTCATCAAGAATGCACTTTCACCAGCAGAAGTTCTTCAGGTTATCATCAAGGATTCTGAAAAGAGGGAAGCTCTTGTCATCGTTTCAGATGAAAACTTCTCCATCGCCATCGGTAAGCTTGGACAGAATGTTCGTTTGGCAAACAGACTCTGTGACTGGATTATTGATGTTAAGACAGAATCTCAGGCCGCAGAACTTGATCTTACAGAAAACTATACAGCAAAGGCTTCTGCAGAAAAGCTCTTTGCCGGTTCAGAAAATCCAGCTGCAGAAGAGGAAGAAATCACTTCAATCCTTCAGCTTCCTGGTGTTGATATGGCTGCAGCAGAACTTATCAAGGCTGCCGGTTATGATGATATTGAAGCCTTCATAACTGCTTATGACGATGGTTCATTGGAAAACATTGAAGGCGTTACAAAGGAACAGCTTGATTCCATCAACTCTATCATCGGTGAATACGTTGAGTTCGAAGAAGAAGCTGTTGAAGAACAGGATGCGGCAGAAGAAGCCGAAGAAGAATACTTCTGTCCTGAATGTGGCGAGAAGATCACTCTTGACATGACAAAGTGTCCTAAGTGTGGTGCAGAATTCTCATTCGAAGAAGAGTAAGGTAGAGAAGAGGTAGGAATAGGAAAGTATGGCAGAAGAATCAGAGAAAAAACCGGAAGCTATTTTAATCAAGCATCCCAAAACAAACGATGCTCAGCCAGCAGCAGAACCAACAAAGAAGAAGATTGTCATCAAAAGGAAGGCAACACCTGCTACAGGTTCTGCTGATTCTGGAAAAACTGAGCAGAAGAAACGCGTTGTCGTTCAGAAAAAGCACAACGAGGCTCCTGCAAAGAATGAAGAAACAAAACCTGTAGCTTCTTCTACTACAGAAAAAAAAGCAGAAAAAACGGCTCCCCAGCAGGCTTCAGAAGTTTCTGTAGCAGCTCCAGCTACTTCATCTGCACCAAGATCTCAGACTCAGACTCTTGAGTTCCCAAATACTAGACCGAATGTTAAGGCCGGTAACTTGAGCGGTGGTAATCGCGGCGGTTACAATAATCGCGGCTACAATAATCGCGGCGGCTACAATAACAATAACGGTGGTCAGGGTGGCTTTACAGGTGCTCAGGCTCGCGAAGGCTATCAGAACAGAGAACGCCAGGGTGGTTACAACAATCGTGGCGGATACAACAATAACGGTGGCCAGGGTGGCTACAACAACCGTGGTGGCTATAACAATGGCGGTCAGGGCGGATATAACCGTGGTCCAAACAGCCAGGGTGGATTCAACCGTGGTTCAAACGGTCAGGGCGGATTCAACCGTGGTCCAAACGGTCAGGGCGGATTCAACCGTGGTCCAAACGGTCAGGGCGGATTCAACCGTGGTCCAGGATTTGGAGGTGGTCGCTTCGGATTTGCAGCACCTTCTGCAGTTCCAGCTCCAGAAAGAACACCAGGAAAGAAGCAGTTTAAAGGCAAGAAGCAGGTATACAACCGCAAGGATAAGGAAGAGTTTTTTGACGAAGACGAACTTTACGGAAACAAGAAGCATGATGTTACTCCTGCAAGCGTAGTACCAGAAACAATTGATATTATGGAAACAATTTCTGTTTCTGACCTTGCAAAGAAGATGAACCTTAAAGCTAGTGAAATCATCAGCAAGCTTTTCGGCATGGGAATGATGGTAACAATCAACCAGTCCATCGACTCTGATACAGCAACTCTTCTTGCAGACGAATACAACTGTAAGGTTCACCTTGTAAGCCTTTATGATGAAACAGTCATTGCAAGTGACGAAGGTTCTGCTGATGGTGAAAGACCTCGTCCTCCTGTTGTTACAGTCATGGGACACGTTGACCACGGTAAGACAAAGACTCTTGATGCTATCCGTGATGAAAATGTTGCAGCAGGCGAAGCAGGTGGTATTACACAGAAAATCGGTGCCTACCAGGTTCGTACTAAGGACGGGCAGGACATTACATTCCTTGATACTCCAGGACACGAAGCATTTACAATGATGCGTGCCCGCGGTGCACAGATTACTGATATCGTTGTTCTTGTTGTTGCAGCAGACGACGGTGTCATGCCTCAGACAGAAGAAGCCATTGACCATGCAAAGCAGGCAAAGGTTCCAATTATTGTTGCCGTAAACAAGTGCGATAAGCCTGATGCAAATCCTGAAAATGTAATGACACAGCTTTCAAATCTTGGTCTTACTCCAGAAGCTTGGGGTGGAGACACTCAGTTTGTAAACATTTCAGCCCTCAAACGCCAGGGTATCGATGACCTTCTTGATGCCATCCTCATCCAGGCTGAAATGCTTGAACTCAAGGCACAGTATGACTGCCGTGCTGAAGGTAAGGTTATTGAATCCCGCACAGACCAGGGACGCGGTGTTGTTGCATCCGTTGTCGTTGAACGCGGTACTCTCCGCATCGGTGATCCTCTTGTTGCTGGTATTTACTCAGGCCGTGTCCGTGCCCTCTTTAATGACCGTGGACAGAAGGTTAAGGAAGCAACTCCTTCTATGCCAGTTGAAGTTCTTGGTCTTGAAAGCATGCCTAATGCAGGTGATCCAATTCAGGTAACTGAAAACGAAAAGGATGCCCGTGCATTTGCCGCAAAGAGACAGGAGCTTAAGAGGTTCGAAGCTGCAAAGGCAGTTAAAAAAATAACAGTTGACAACATGTTCAGTGAACTTGAAAGCCGTGAAGTCAAGGAACTTAAGGTCATCATCAAGGCTGACCTTCAGGGTTCTGCTGAAGCTCTCAAGGCATCATTGGAAAAACTTACTACAAGGGAAATCCGCGTAAACGTTATCCATTCAAGTGCTGGTGCAATCAATGAAAGTGATGTTACCCTTGCAGCTGCTGATCAGAATGCAATCATCATTGCCTTCAATGTTCGTCCAACACCAAAGGCAAAGGAACTTGCAGACCTTGAAAAGGTCGAAATCAGAAAGTACAACATTATCTACAAGTGTGTTGAAGAAATTCAGCAGGCTATGGAAGGAATGCTTTCTCCGGATACAAAGGAAGAAACAACAGGTACAGCAGAAGTACGCAATACCTTCAAGGTACCAAAGGTTGGCGTTATTGCAGGTTGTTATGTTACAGAAGGTTTCATCAAGAGGACTTGCAGCGTAAACCTTATCCGCGACGGTGTCGTTATCTTTACCGGAAAGATTTCTTCCCTCAAGCGCTTTAAGGATGATGCAAAGGAAGTTAAGGACGGATTTGAATGTGGTATCGGTCTTGAAAACTGGCAGGACATTCAGGTAGGCGACCAGATCGAGGCATTCGAAATCATCGAAGTTAAGCGTTCTCTTGGCAAGACACTTGCTGAAGAAAAGGAAGAGGCAGAAAAGAAATCCAGTGCTACTTCTGAAACAGCAGAATAACAGGAAATAAATGGGACAGTTCAGATTACAAAGATTAGGCGAACAGTTGAGGGAAGAAATTGCAACTATGATCCTTAGACATGAAATCAAGGACCCTCGTGTAAATGAATTTCTTTCCATCAACCGTGTGGAGGTTGCGGCAGACCTTGCTTATGCAAAGGTTTATGTTTCCTCTTTTATGGATGATCAGTCGGTTATCCGTGGAGTTGAAGGGCTAAAAAGTGCCGCTGGATTCATCCAGTGCTCCATAGCAAAGAAACTGACGATCTACAAGTTTCCGAAACTTACTTTTATCGCTGACTTCAGCATGAAGGAAGGATACAAGATGGTTCAGAAACTTAACGCTCTTGAGGCAGAATCTAAAGAGCGTGAATCACAGACTGAAAATGCAGAAGCAGGCTCTGATGCCGGAGCTGAAGCAAAATAAAAATCTGTAATATTAGGGGGATGACCAATAAGTTCATAAAGTGTCATTTTCGGGCTACGAAAATCCATTTAATTGCAATACGAGAGATTGCCGTGTCGAGCACGGCAATGACTCATACTTATTGGACAGCCCCTTTCTTTTTTTATTTAAAAACATATAATTTCACCCATTGGGGTTATTATGAGCGAAAAAAAGAATCCGGGTACAATTTCAATGTTTGCTCTGGCACTTCCTTTGTGCCTTGAACAGGGATTTAGAATTCTTGTTTCTTCAATAGATACAGTAATGCTTTCTGGCTACGACAATGCTGCCGTTGCGGCCGTTGGCATGACAAGTCAGTATGCTTTCTTCATCAACATCCTTTACAATGTGGTTTGTGTAGGAACAATGATTGTTTTAAGCCAGTATATCGGTGCAAAAAAATCCAAAGAAGAACTTGGAAACATTGCGAAAGCCAGCATCATCATGGTGGTTTCCTTTTCAATCATAATGTCTCTGGTTGTAATCTTTGGAACTGGAGTCTTGCTTTCCTGCTATACCCTTGAAGAAAGTGTCCGCAATTATGCCCACGAGTATTTTGTTATTTTCTGTGGCTATGGTTCAGTTTTCATTGCCTTCAACCTGATGCAGGGAGCTGTTGTCCGTGCCTATGGTTACACAAAGCAGATTCTCTATGCAACAATTCTTGCCAACCTCATAAATGTTTTGGGCAATGCAATCTCCCTTTACGGCTGGTTTGGACTTCCCGTATTCGGCTTGCCGGGCGTTGCAATTTCATCTGTAATCGGAAACTTCTTTTCTTGTGTTTATCTTGCGTGTGTTATAAGAAGAAAAAAGGAAATTCAGTTCAGCGTTAAAAATATTTTTTCCGTTGAAAATACATATTTCAAGAAAATCCTTAAGATCGGCATTCCTACAGCGGGTGAAAACCTTTCCTACAATGTTGCGCAAATCGTCATTATGGCAATGATTACAACTTTGGGAACCGCCGCCATGAGTGCCCAGGTCTATACTCAGACCATCTGCCGTTTTGTTTTTGTTGTAGCCGTAGGCATTGGAAGTGCAACTCAGATTAAGACAGGTTTCTTTGTAGGTTCAAAAAATCCTGATGTTGCCTACAGGAATTTGTGGCTCTATCAGTTTTGCGGAACAATGACGAGTATGGTGCTCATTGTTCTTATTAATTTGGGCAAGGGATTTATCGTTCCGATGTTTACGAAGGATCCTGTGATTGTGGGCTATGTTTCTTCTTTGCTTTTGTATTCCTGCTACATAGAATTCGGGCGATCCCTAAACCTTATTTCCATCGGTGGACTCAAAGGTGCAGGAGATGTCGGCTTCCCAGTTGGTTACGGTATTTTCTCCATGTGGTGCATCATGGTCCTTTTCAGCTATATACTCGGAATCAAGATGGGGCTGGGGCTTATCGGCTTCTGGCTTGCCATCGGAACTGACGAAACGACACGTGGAATTGTCATGCTATTAAGATGGAAGAGCAAGCGCTGGCAAACAAAGGCACTTGTTTAAAAAAGACCATTCTTATAAACTTTAATCAATGAAATCAAAAGCCGCACCTTCCGGAGTCATGCTCTATGCAAAGTTATCCGGACCTACAAGTTTTTCTTCTCTATGGAGCATCAAGCACGCCCTTGGTACGGAAAAAGTTGGTCATACGGGAACTCTGGACAGTTTTGCCGATGGCCTTCTTGTTGTCCTCAGCGGTCATTTGACTCATCTGGTTCCCCATGTAACGGGCTTTACAAAATCCTATGAGGCAATAGTCTGCTTTGGTAAGGAAACCGATACGCTGGATCCTACGGGAGAAATCATAAAAACTCTTGCTCCTGTAACAAAAGAGCAGATTGAAGGGATCCTTTCAAAATTTACCGGTGCCATACTTCAGACTCCTCCTGCCTTCAGTGCCCTTCATGTAGACGGTAAAAGAGCCAGCGATCTTGTTAGGGAAGGCAAGGAAGTTGCTCTTGAAAGCCGCCAGATTTTCATATACGGCCTTGAACTTTGCGAATACCTTGACAATAAGGCAGTGGATGGCTGTACCTATGCCAAATTGAAGGTTACCTGTTCAAAGGGAACTTATATACGGGCTCTTGCCAGAGACATCGCTCTTGAGCTTGGAAGCTGTGCTCATCTTTGTGCTTTGCGCAGAACCCAGGTAGGACCTTTCCGTCTTGAAGATGCTGCCTGCTGTAAATCCCTTGGTGAATTTACGATTGCTGCGGGAATGGTAAGCGAAAGTAAAATTCGCCTTGAAAAAGAAAAGAAAAGCCTTCTTGAAAGAGCAGAAGAGAAGCTTTTCAGTAAAAAGAAGGAAAAGAACCCCCGCCCAAAGGACAGCGAGGAAAAAGTAGCCGACATAAAAAGTCATTTTCTTGAGTTTGACAGTGAACTTGCGGCCCTCTGCGGTTTTGAATGCGACATGCTGAAACCGGAAGCTGAAAGAAACTATAACAACGGCAGACCGCTTTCATCCAGAATGTTTGAAAGGATGGAAAATCTTGCGGTCAATAAGGAATTTTATGTTCAGGATGAAATTGCGGTTTTCTATAAAGACAGCAGTTTTGCAGGAATTATAAAAAAACAGCCGGAAAGGCTCCACTATGGATTTGTAGTTCCCCATGGTAAAAAATCCATCAGGGTTTTTACCTGGAAAGAAATCTGCGACGGAGCTTTCCCTCATCAGTGGAAGAAAAAAGGCAGTGCCATCACCGTTGGCAGTTTTGAAGCAATTCATAAAGGCCACCAGGAACTTGTAGATTTTGTACTTGCTGAAAAGAACTTGGTTTCCGGCATAGTTACTTTTGCTTCGAGCATAAGATGTGAAGACGGACGGAATATTTTTACCCTCAGGCAGCGTCTTGATTTCTTTGAAAGCCTTGGCATTGATTTTGCCATAGTAATCGATTTTAACGAAGATTTTGCAAAATTGTCTGGAGAGCAGTTCTTTGAAATCCTTTCTGAAAAATGCTGCCTCAAATTCCTTGCTGAAGGAAAGGATTTTAAATGCGGGTACAAAGGCAGTTTTGCTATGGAACAGATTTCTGTTCTGTCAGTCAAGATGGGCTTTGTGCTTAAGCAGGCGGACTATGTTGAGTATCAGGGGCTAAAGGTTAGTTCCAGCCGCATAAAGAAAGAAATTGCCGCCGGTAATTTTGACGAAGTCAGGGAAATGCTAGGTCGTCCATTTGCAATCAGCCTTAAAGGACATAAGTTTGTAAAAAAAGCCGACGGTTCTGATTTGTCTGCTTTTGAAACCCTGTTGTCAGATGATCAGGTTTTTCCTGAAAAGGGATCCTATAAAGTTGTAGTTTCCTTTGCCGATGGAAACATTCTTCATTCGGAATTAAATATAGAAGGAAACCGAATTTCCTTGCTTTTGCCTACGCAAAAATATGCAGATAATGCTGTTGCTGTTGTTTTCTAGTTTGACTATTTTTTTAGGATTGAACTGTCAGTCTGTTTTTTTATTGCACAATTTGTTTTTGCACTTTACAAAAGATGATATATCAGTAAAATTAAAATGCTTCATTATGAAGCGATAAAACTTTTGCTGTCATGATTCCGCCTGGAATGCAAAGAGCCACTTTTATCCCAGGTCTAATCTTAGGCAAAAGAAAAATATTTATAGGAGTAAGTATATGGCACTTACAAAAGAAACAACATCTTCAATCGTTGGAAAGTTCGGCAAGTCAGCAGCTGACACAGGCAACACAAATGTTCAGATTGCTCTCCTTACAGAACGCATCAAGCAGCTTACAGCACACTGCAAGACATTCCCAAAGGATACAACAGCATCCCGCGGACTTCTTAAGGCTGTAGGTGCTCGCAGAAGACTTCTTAAGTACCTTCAGAACACAAATCTTGAAGGATACCGCGCTCTCATCAAGGAACTCGGAATTCGTAAGTAAGTTTTCTGACAAGGCAGGAGTATTGTGGTTTCCATGGTATTTCTGCCTTGAAATTTTTTTGAAACAATCAGGGTGTTCCGGCTGTTCAAACGGAATGTCCTTTGCCTTGTAACGGGCATAAAGAAAATAAAGAACAAGGAAATGGTTATGGTACAGAGAGTAACTAAAAAAATCGGTGATCAGGAACTCATCCTCGAAACCGGTAAAATCGGTAAACAGGCTAACGGCTGTGTTTATGCTCAGATTGGCGGAACATCAGTTATCGCTACAGTTTGTTGTTCAAGTGATGTAAGAGAAGGACTTGATTTCGTTCCAGTTACAGTTGAATACAACGAAAAATTCTATGCTGCCGGTAAGATTCCTGGCGGATTCGTAAAGAGAGAAGGTCGTCCAAAGGATAAGGAAATCCTCGTAAGCCGCCTTATCGACCGTCCAATGCGCCCACTTTTTGAAACAGCTTTCGGACGTGAAATTCAGATTGTTCCAACTTGTGTTTCAATCGACGGGGTTAATACGCCAGACATTCTTGCAGTTCTCGCAGCTTCTGCTGCAGTTTCTATTTCAGACATTCCTTTCCACGGACCTGTTGCAGCCTGCCGCGTTGGATATCTTAACGGAGAATATGTAATCAATCCAACTTATGATCAGATGGAAAAGGTTCAGCTTGAAATCGTTGTTGCCGGTACAAAAGACGGCTTTACAATGGTAGAAGGCGGTGCAAATGAAGTTTCTGAAGATGTAATGCTCGGCGCCCTTGAAAAGGCTCAGGGATTCATTACAGAAATGTGTCTCCTTCAGGAAGAACTCGTTAAGCTTGCAGGTAAGGAAAAGCTCCCTCTTGCTCCACTTAACGTTGAACTTGAAAACAAAGAAGCCATCAAGGCAGAGGCACTTCCTCTCATGAAGGTTGCATGTTTCAAAGAAGGAAAGATGGCTCGCTCAGAAGCTGTAAAGGAAGTTAAAAAGCAGATTGCAGAAAAGTATGCAGACCAGCTTGCTGATGAAGTTCAGGCCAAGCTCTTTGGTGCACTCTTTGATGATATCCAGTATGAACTTCTCCGCTCTTCAATTCTTGAAACAGGCATGCGCATTGACGGCCGTGGAACAGATCAGATTCGTCCAATCACTTGCGAAATCAACGTTCTCCCACGCCCTCACGGATCTGCACTTTTTACTCGTGGTGAAACACAGTCCCTCGCTGTTACAACTCTTGGTACTGCAATGGATGAACAGGTATACGATGACATTGAAGGCGACAGAAGCGAAAACTTCATCCTTCACTACAACTTTCCTCCATATTCTGTAGGTGAAACAGGTAAGCTTACTACTGGCCGCCGCGAAATCGGTCACGGAAACCTTGCACGCCGCTCACTTGCTCCAATGATTCCTTCAAAGGCAGAATTCCCATACACAATCCGTGTTGTTTCTGAAATCATGGAATCTAACGGTTCGTCTTCACAGGCTTCTACTTGTGGTGGATGTCTTTCCCTTCTTGCAGCTGGTGTTCCAATGAAGAAGATGGTTGCCGGTATTGCCATGGGACTCATTACAAGCGATGAAAAGTATACAAAGTACGCAATTCTTTCTGATATCCTCGGTGAAGAAGATCACCTCGGCGACATGGACTTCAAGGTAGCTGGTACCCGCGACGGTATCACAGGCTTCCAGATGGACATTAAGATTGCCGGTGTTTCTATGGAAATCATGAAGAAGGCTCTTGCTCAGGCTAAGGACGGACGCAACCACATCCTCGACATCATGGAAAAGTGCATCAACAAGCCACAGCCAGTTAGCCAGTACGCACCAAAGATCGACAGCCTCAAGATTCCTGTTGACAAGATTGGTGCCCTCATCGGACCAGGCGGAAAGAATGTTAAGGCTCTCTGCCAGCAGTACGGTGTTACAATCAATACAGAAGATGACGGTACAGTTACAATTTACGGTAAGACAGGTACTTCAACGGATGCTGCAAAGGCTGCCGTCAAGGGAATCTGCGAAGATCCAGAGCCAGGTACAATCTATCAGGGAACAGTTAAGCGCATCATGGACTTTGGTGCATTCATTGAAATTCTCCCTGGCAAGGAAGGACTTTGCCACATCTCTAAGCTTTCTCGCGCCCGCGTAGAAAAGGTAACGGATGTTCTTAAGGAAGGGCAGGTTGTTCCAGTTAAGCTCCTTGAAGTTGACAAGATGGGACGCCTCAATCTTTCTTACATTGACGCTGTAGAATCTAAGTAAGCCATCTACGGCTATGTAAAATCATAAACCGATTCTGATTGAATTCAGGATCGGTTTTTTTTATTTTTGCGATATGCTATAATCAATCTACCATGATTAAGAAACAGGTCCTCAAGAACAATGTTGTCCTTATTACCCAGGATGACGACTCTTCCAAGGTTGCAACCATTGGCTTTTATTTTTCTGTAGGCAGCCGCTATGAAAAGGAAGGAGAATACGGAATAAGCCATTTTACGGAGCACATGCTCTTTAAGGGTACAAAAACAAAATCAAACAAAGACATTTCCCGCATCTTTGACAGAATGGGTGGGGTTACAAACGCTTTTACTGAACGAGAAAATGTTAGCGTATACTGTTCCATTCCTGTGGAAAAGAAAGAGAATTTTCAGATTGCCCTTGATACAATCTGCGATCTTTCGGAAAACTGCATTTTCCCGGAAGAAGAATTTGAAAAGGAAAGGGGAGTTGTTGAAAACGAAATATTCGCTGTTGAAGATGATCCCGATGATTCTTCCATGGATGAAATAGCACGCCGCATCTGGCCTGATCAGGACATTTCAAGAACCATAACTGGTACCATTGATGATGTTGAAAACATTACCAGAGAACAAATGGTTTCATGGTATGAAGATTATATAGTTCATGGGGAACTGGTTGTTATTGCCGCAGGAAAAATCGATGAAGGTATTCTCGTAGAACGCCTTTCGAAACTGTCGGACAAGAAGGAATCCATTGAATTTTATAAGAACGAACATTTTCCGGAAAAGGTAATGTGGCAGAAGGGAAACTTCCTGGTAAAAGCCAGTTTCAATCAGGAACAGGTATTCGTACTTTTCCCATTGGATTGGACCCTTACATACAAAGATTATCTTTCCCTCATGGTTTTTGATACAATTACAGGAGACAGTATGAGCAGCCGTCTTTTCCTTGAACTTAGGGAACGGCTTGGATTGTGTTACAGCGTTGGAAGTTTCTTTACTACCTACGAAAATGCAGGCCTTTGGGCTGCCTACCTTGTGTGCGAAAAGAAAAATGTTGTTCGTGCAAGCAAAGCCCTTCTTGCGGAAACCTGCAATCTTTTGGAAAAGGAAATAAGCCAGGAAGAAATAGACCTTGCCCTTGAACGCATAATCGGTCTTGAAACCATGAACGATGTAAATTCAGTTTTCCTTATGAGGCGCCTCTGGAATTTCTATTCCCTTGGTTTTGATCTTATGACCACGGGGGAATTCATAAACTCTATACGGATGATTGGCAAAAATGATATAATCTCTTTTGTTCGCCGTCTTGTTGATTCTTCACGAAGAAACCTGGTGGTTTACGGACAGAAACTTTCTGTTTTTGACAGAAAGAAAATAATGGGAGAAAAAAATGAATAGAGTAGATATAAAGATTATTTCTTCAAAGGGTGCTGTTGTACCTTGCTACAAAACTGAAGGGGCTGCCGGTGCCGATGTGTGTGCCCTTCTTGATGAAAATGTTCTTCTTAAAAAGGGCCAGAGAACAATTATCCCAACAGGACTCTTTTTTGAAATTCCCCAGGGATATGAAATTCAGGTTCGTCCAAGAAGCGGTCTTGCTGCAAAAAATGGCGTTACAGTTCTTAATACACCGGGAACAATTGACAGCGATTACCGTGGAGAATTAAAGGTAATCCTCATAAATCTTGGCGATGAAGATTTTGAAATAAAAAGCGGCGACAGAATTGCTCAGATTATCGTTGCTCCAGTTACAATCGGTAACTTCATTCAGACTGACTCCATTTCTGTAACAGAACGTGGTTCCGGTGGTTTTGGAAGTACGGGCGTATAAAAGCTTTGTTTAAACATGAAAAGCTGGTTTCTGTATGTAAAAGAAAAGGTTGAAGATATTCTCACTAAAGTGGATGCTGGATTTGTATTCCTGTACAAGCAGTATGCCTTTTATAAAATTCTTTATGCAAGGAAAACCAGAAATCTTAAGAAAATTAAGTTTGGGAAATTTTTTTACAGGGCAGGGTATGCACTTGGAAAGAAGTTGGATTTTCGTCCCCTGAAAGTTTTCTGCAGGTACCGCTATTATAGGCTCAATGCTCTGGGGAATAATATCCTCATAAAATATGTTGCCAAGGAACTTCTCCTTTACTTTTTTGTATGCTTTGCATTTTTCTTTGTGGTATTCTTTGTAAACCAGATTCTTCTCCTTGCTGAAACAATCCTCAAAAAAAGGGTTCCGATCGGTTCCGTAATTAAACTCATCACCTATTGTCTTCCGGCTATTATTGCCCAATCCGCTCCTTTTGCAACGCTTGTTGGATTCCTCATGTGCCTTGGTCGTCTTGTAACCGACAATGAAGTTCTTATTTTTAGGGCAAGCGGTCAAAAATACAGTCTTATCTTGAAATCGGTTCTTGCCATGGGAATGGTCATTTCTATTTTCAGTTTCATTATGAACGACTATTTCCTTCCTCTTGGAACCATCAACTACAACAGGATGAGAAGGCAGATTATTACTTCTAACCCAGCAATTGAACTTGAGTCCATGTCCATAAAGAGAATGAACGATTCCATATTTGTCATTGGAAATGTAAATGGAACAAAAGTCAGCGATTTGGTTTTCTTTGATGCTGGAAAAGATGGAGAAACAAGGGTTATTGTTGCAAAGAATTCTGTTGTAAGGAAGTCTACTTCAGAAGGAATCCTTATGCGCCTCGATATGGATAATCCTTTGGTAATGATGATGAAGGATATTCAGAAAGGATCTTATGATACCCTTTCTTCAAATACTCTTTCACTTAGCATTTTTGAAGATTCCATAATTTCTTCAAACGGTGGCGTTTCTCCACGCGAAATGACCTCGTGGGATTTGAGAAAGAAAATTGACGGCTTGAAAAATGATCCCAATTTGGCACCTAAAATTCTTAATACCTACAAGCTTGAATTCAACAAGAAATTTTCCATACCTTTCGGATCCATTTTCTTTGCAATCCTTGCATTTCCTTTGTCCCTCATTTTTGGACGCAAGGACGGTCAGACTCTTGGATTGATTTTTGGAATCATACTTTCTGTTCTTTATTGGGCAGCAACCATTATCGGGCAGATGTTTGGAATTAGGGGCGGGTACAATGGTTTCTGGATGATGTGGACTCCTAATCTGGTTCTTGGACTTCTTGGAATAATCCTTTATATGAGGCTTAGACGAAAATGAAAATCATCACTTACATGCTGAAAAGTTTTTTTCCGATTTTCCTTGGGGCCCTTTTGTTTTTTGTTCTTGTTCTGTGCCTTACGGATCTTTTCATGAATCTTTGGAACTACATTTCAAAGGGAGTTGCCTTTAAAAATGTAGGGCTTATCATTCTGTACTATATTCCAAAGACAATCTGGTATTCCATTCCCATTGCAATGCTTTTTGCAACGGCCTACATGCTAAGTGATTTTTATGCCCGTAATGAATTGCTTGCAATTTTTGCTTCCGGCATTTCTCTTTTCAGATTTACCATTCCGCTCCTGCTCATTGCAGTTTGTATGAGTTTCGTTATGTTCTTCTTTGAAGATTATGTTGTAGTTCCAACATATACAAAAAAAGTTCATATGCAGGATTCTGTTCTTCAAAAAGAAAAATCCCTCAACAACAACAGGATTGTCATTATGGCCGATGAAGGTAAAATCATTTATAAGGCCGACTTTTATGACGATGCTGTGAAGAGGCTTTATTCGACTTATTTTATTGTGCGTGACAATGAGAAAAATCTTCGGGCCTTGCTTTATGCAGAAAATGCTTCTTGGATTGATGGCAAATGGGTTCTTTCAAACCCTGTTGAATATAAGAATTCGACGGATGGTGTTGTAATGGTTGATGTTGAAGAAGAATTTCTTGATGTTTTTATAGAACCTCCGGAGACTTTTAGAAACAATACCATTTCCGTTGAGGAAGTAAATACAAGGCAAGCCAGGGAATACATAGAGCATCTTGAAAAGGCGGGACTTCCAAGCGCAGAAGAAAAATCCGTGTACTACAAAAAGTATTCTTTCCCTTTTGTTGTATTCATTGTTGTTTTCCTTGCTGTTGGACTTAGCGGCAAGACCAGAAAGAATGTTCTTATTGTTAGCCTTGCATTGAGTATTACGGCTGTAGTTCTCTTTTATGTAACCCAGATGGTTACCATGCTCATGGCAAAATTCCAGGCAATTCCTCCTTTGTTTGGAGCCTGGTTTCCTGTAATGCTGTTTATAATCATAAGCAGCTTCTTGTTGAAATATGCAAAAACTTGATTAGGAATATTTATGATTGAAAATTTTTTTGAAGTTCACCACGAAAACAAAAATTCTCTTGCCCGTACCGGAGTAATGCATCTTCCACATGGAGATGTTCAGACTCCTGTTTTCATGCCTGTAGGAACTAAAGGAACTGTTAAAGCCCTTACGAAGGATGACCTTGAAGAAATAGGATTCGAAATAATTCTTGCAAATACATACCACATGTATCTTCGTCCCGGAGCCGACCTTGTAAAGGAAGCAGGCGGACTCCACGGATTTACACAATGGAACAGGAATTTCCTTACGGATTCCGGTGGTTTCCAGGTATGGTCCCTTTCAAAGCTCAGAAAAATCAAGAACGAAGGTATTGAATTTCGGAGCGACATAGATGGCAGCAAGCATTTCTTTACTCCTGAAAATGTTGTTCAGACACAGGTTAAGCTTAACAGCGACATCCAGATGCAGCTGGATGTTTGCTCAGGGTTTGGCGTTGGACGTTCCGAAGCTGAAAGGGCTCTCCGTCTTTCTTCACAGTGGGCTGAGCGTGCCATTGCGGAATGGACTATCCATCAGGAAAGCGGTTACAAGGGGATCCTTTTCCCTATCGTTCAGGGAAACTTTTTTGATGACTTAAGAAAAGAAAGTGCCCAGTTCGTTGATTCCCTTGGTACACCCGGTCTTGCCATAGGTGGTTTGAGTGTAGGAGAACCTGCTGAAGTTTATAAAGAAAAGCTCCAGTATACAGTTCAGTTTCTTTCCCGCAGTAAACCTCGTTATGTAATGGGAATCGGTACTCCTGAATACATTCTTGAAGCTGTTGCCAATGGAATCGACATGTTTGACTGCGTTCAGCCGACCCGCATTGCCCGCCATGGACTTTATTTTACAAAAAAAGGAATGGTTTCAATCAAGCAGGCCCGCTATGAACGTGATTTTGGCTGCATAGATCCTGAATGCAAGTGCAAGGTATGTACAACATATTCCCGTGCTTACCTGCGTCATATTTTCCGTGAGCAGGAAATTCTTTCTTCAATGCTTGCCAGCTACCACAACCTTTACTTCCTCCACAACATGATTCATGAAATTCATGATGCAATAAACGAAGACAGATTTGAAGAATATAGAAAAAACTTTCTTGACAATTTCCATTCTGGAGAGGTGTAAACATGAAAAAAATCATAGCTTTAGTATCCGCTTGTATATTTTTTTCCTCTGCCAATCTTTTTTCTCAGGAGACGGCAGCTGTCATTGAAAATGTGTCTGAAACGGCAGAGGCTGTTGTTGATGCCGTTTCCCATTCCTTTGATGGTCTTGAAGATGAAGCTGATGTTGTTTCATCTTTTGCCGAAGATTCCCTGGAGGATACAGAAGGTGAAGTACTTAAGGCTTACAATGAATCAAAAAATAAAAAGGAAGAAAAGCCTAAGTACAAGTACACAAAAGAAAAGAATGTTGCTTCAAAAAAGCGTCCGACAAAACATGATTCAAAGAATGACTATCTGGATAAATCGGACAATTATGAAGAGGAAAGTAACGCCGTATTCAAGTATGGCCTTGAAAGTCAGATCAGCAGCCTTATTGATGAACTTACGAAAAATGAAGACCACAGGTTTGTTGATCAGATTTATGACTTGTTCTATGAAACAAAAGATGCAGCAGTTAAGGACAAAGTCATCGAATACTTTACAAAGCTCAAGGATCCATGCCTTGGGGACTATGCCTGTGAAGTAATCAATGATCCTTATGATACAAGAAGAGAAACTGTAGACCGCTGCTTCAAGTATGTTTCTGAAGCTCAGATTAAGGAATCTGTTCCAGGGCTTGTTGATCTTGTGGACAAAGAAGAGGAAGAATATTTTACCGGTGCCCTTACGGCCCTTGGCGATCTTGGTGAAAGGGAAGAAGCTGAATTCCTTGCAGATTATCTTGACCGTGATGACCTTACAGTTCCTCAGCGACAGGCTCTTATGAAGGTTCTTGGTAGAATCAAAGCCATTGAAACCTGGGACAAGGTAGTTGAAATTGCTAAAGATGAAGATGAAAACAGCTTTGTGCGCATGTATGCGGCAGAAGCCATTGGTGCCATGGAAAAACCGGAAGGGGAGGATATTCTTGTCGATCTTTTTGAATCAACAGATCCAAACCTCCGCTGTCATGTTGTAAAGGGCATTTCACATTTTAATGATGAAAAGGCAGACAAGGTCATCATTCAGGCCTTGAGGGATTCCCAGTACAAGGTTCGAATTGAAGCAATTGAAGCCGTTGAAAAGCGCAAAATGAAGGATTCCGTTCCATACCTCATTTTCCGCTGCAAGGATAAGGATGAACTTAAAAACGTAAAGGAAAAGTCCTATAAAGTAATTGCAAAACTAAATACATCTGAAGGCAATGACTACCTTATCAGTCTTCTTGAGGATAAGAAAACTGGAGTAGGAGCAAGGGCTAAGGTAGCTGGATGTCTGCTTGCTGAAAACAATGCTGGGACAAAAGAAGTTATTGAACTTGCCCGTTCAACAATGAAGAGTGATGTAAAATACCAGAAGGATTTAAGGTATGCTCTTGGAAAGGAATTCGCAAAGTATGACAGGGGTGAATTTGCCGAAATCTGCAGCGAATACCTTAACAGTACTGATGTTGCAACACAGGGGACAGGCCTTGATATGTGGGCAAAGGGCAGGTATTCATCTTGTCGTGCCAAGGTTGAAGAAATTGCCCGGGATGCAGTAGAGGAAGAAAACAAAGAAGAAGAAAAGACTGCAAAGCCTGGAACCTATAAATTCGGTCAGAAAAGGAAGAACGCCAATGCCAAAAAGGCAAAGAAGATTCTTGAAATGGATGGCAGTACTGTGATTAAAGCAGCACCGGAAAAAACTGACGCCGTATCGGGTGCCGCATCTGAAAAACCAGCATCAACTGCAGTTTCAGAGGATGCCAAATAAAAATAAAAATTAAAAAATTTTTAGAATTTTTCTAAAATGGTATTGACACTGAACCTGCAAATTGATATATTGAAACCACGATTTGCGGAAACGCAGATGCGGGGATGGTGGAATTGGTAGACACGCTAGCTTGAGGTGCTAGTGGCGCGAGCTGTGCCTGTTCAAGTCAGGTTCTCCGCACGAAAGCAGTTACTGAAAAGTGACTGCTTTTTTTTTATTTAAATCAGTTAGACGAGGTTTTTATGCTTGCTGTTTTTGTCAATTGCGCAGCCATTGTTTTTGGATCCATTATTGGTCTTGTTGTTGCCGGTCGCATGTCCAAGAAAATGGAAGATGTTATTCAGACAGGTGCTGGATTCATTACTCTTGTAATTGGTCTTCAGATGGCATTCAAGTATGAAAACATCTGTTTCCTGACTCTTGCTGTAATTGCGGGGGGAATAGTAGGCACTGTCATCGATCTTGACGGCAAGATTCTTTCGCTGGGAAAGCTTCTTGAATGTCTTGTTCCGCAAAAGAAGTCATGCTCTGAAAATTGTATTGAACCAAACAAGAACTTTGCCTATGCTTTTTTGAATGCCAGCGTTCTTTTCTGTGTTGGAGCCATGGCTATACTTGGTTCCTTCAAGGCTGGCATTGAAAAGGATTATTCCATCATTTTTACAAAGAGCATTCTTGACGGTTTCATGGCCATTTCCTTTACCGCAGCCATGGGTATCGGTACTGCTTTCAGTGCCATTGCCGTCTTCCTCTATCAGGGTGCCCTTACTCTTTTGAGTGTTGCGGTTCAGCCTTATGTATCCGACGTAATGCTTGCAGAACTTACAGGCAGCGGGGGAGTTCTCATCTGCATGATTGGCGTTAACCTCATTGGCCTTAAAAAAATCAAGACGGCAAATTACCTTCCGGCTGTGATTTTTACAGTTGTTTTCGTGCTTTTGGACAGTCCTGTAAGGAATTTTCTTGGAATGTAGCTTTTTTTACTGAATTCCTGCAAAATTCCTTTGGAATTCAAACATAATTCTTCTGAATTTGCCTTTGAATTCGTTTGACTTATGCTTTTTTTGAATTTATAATGTATTCTATAATATAAACCCTTAGGGAGGCCTAAAATGGCAAAAGTAGAACTCAAAGGTATTGGCAAGATTTACGACGGCAACGTACAGGCTGTTGAAAATGCCAACATCGTAATCGAAGACCGCGATTTCTGTGTATTCGTTGGTCCATCTGGATGCGGAAAGTCAACAACTCTCCGTATGATCGCAGGTTTGGAAGAAATTTCTGAAGGTGAACTCCTCATTGATGGAGACCTTATGAACGATGTTCCACCAAAGGACAGAAACATCGCCATGGTATTCCAGAACTATGCTCTTTACCCACACATGACAGTTTATGACAACATGGCTTTCGGTCTCAAGATCCGCAAAATGGACAAGGGAGAAATCCAGCGTCGTGTTGATGAAGCAGCAGTTAGCCTTGGACTTACTCAGTACCTCGACCGCAAACCAAAGGCACTTTCCGGTGGACAGAGACAGCGTGTTGCAGTAGGACGCGCAATCGTTCGTAACCCTAAAGTATTCTTGTTCGACGAACCACTTTCTAACCTTGATGCTAAACTCCGCGTTTCAATGCGTGGTGAAATCTCAGCTTTGCACCAGAGACTTCAGGCTACAATGATCTACGTTACACACGACCAGATTGAAGCTATGACAATGGGTACAAAGATTGTTGTTATGAAGGACGGTCACGTTCAGCAGATCGGTGAACCACTTTACTTGTACAACCACCCAATCAACAAGTTCGTTGCTGGCTTCATTGGTACACCTCCAATGAATTTCATGACAGTGGCTGTTAAGAAGGAAGGCGACAAGGTTGTTGTTGATGAAGGAACATTCACACTCGTTCCAACAGCAGAACAGCAGAAGTACCTCTCTGAATATGTAGGAAAGGAAGTATACTTCGGTGTACGCCCTGAAGACCTTACATACGCAGAAGCTCCAGCAGCTGAAAACAACATGCAGATGAAGGTTTCTAACAAGGAACCTCTCGGTGCTGAAACACACCTCTTCCTTGCTTCTAAGAATCAGAGTGTTGTTGCTCGTGTTCTTGCATCTTCTAAGGGAGACTTCAAGATTGGTGAAACTGTAAACTTCGTTCCAGCAATGGACAGATGTAAGTTCTTTGTTAAGGATTCAGAAGATCTTTCAAAGGAAATCAACATCTGTGAAAAGGACAAGATTTCTGCTCCTTGGCTCAAGAACGCTATCACAGGCGAAGTTGGTTACAAGGTAGCTATCGGTTCAGAAATCAAGAAATAAGTTGATGGCTGTCTAGGCAGTCAGTTCAATACTATTTTTTGATACCGAAAGGCATCGTCAGTTAATTCTGGCGGTGCTTTTTTTTTATGCTTTTTTCAGTTAAAATATTTTTATGCTTAAAGTTAATTCAGTTGTTATTTATAAGAATTCCCCTGCGGTAATATCTGCCGTTCTCGAAAATGCAAAATATACGGTCAAGTTTCAGAGTACGCCTGCAACAGCTACAAAAGGTGCTGTGTATGGTGAACAGAATGTCCGTGAAAAAGACATGATTCTTCTCCATGAAGGTCCATGTTCTTCCCTTGCCAATGTGCTTTCCTTTGCGGAAGAAAAATGTCCCCTTGTCGAAAACCTTTATAATCTTGAAGACAAGAATGAAATAGGACTCCAGGTAAAGGATTGCTATGAACTACTTGCTTCCGATGATGAAACAAAAGGCGCTTCCTTTGAATTCGAAGAACTTGTTTCTCTTTTCCATGATAAAATAACTGCTGATGAAAGCTGGGGAATGTTCTGTGCCCTTAAAAATACCGTTTGGTTCAATCAGAATCTTAAAGAACAGATGAACGGAAAACTTGTTTTTACCCTCCGTTCCCAGAAAGAAATAGATTCCCTTGTGAAAAAAGCCGATGCAAAGGGGAAGGAAGCTGAACTTCGTGCTGCTTTCCTTGAACGACTTAAGGCCAACTCCCTTCTTCCTGAAGATTCTATTTACATGGGTGATGTTGAAGCCCTTGCCCTTGGAAAAACAGACAAGAGCCGCACCATGCACGATGCAGGCATAAAGGAAACAGTGGAAAAGGCCCATAAGCTTTTGCTTGATACAGGTGTCTGGGACATTACAAGGAATCCTTATCCAATCCGCTGGGGGCTTTCCATGAAGAGTGCTTCGGAATCCCTTGCTTCCCCTCCACAGGAAGAGCGCTATGAAGTGCCTGGTGTAAGCTATGCCATTGATGCTGAAAATTCTGCTGACCCTGATGATGCCGTTGCCTATGACGGAAAATATTACTGGGTTCACATTGCAGATCCAGCAAGCACAGTAATTCCTGATTCTTCCATAGATAAAGCTGCAAGGGAACGAGGTGCAACCCTGTACATTCCTGAAGGGGCTGCCCGCATGCTTTGTGAAGATGCTCTTGAAGACTACGCCTTGGGCTTGAAAGAAAAAAGCAATGCCCTTTCATTCCGTCTCCTTCTTGATGATGATGCCAATGTCCTTGAATGTGCCGTAATGAAAACTGTTGTTGATGTAAAGAGGCTTTCCTACAGGAAGGCAGAAGAACTTAAGGAATCACCTGGATTAAAGCCTCTTTTTGAAATTGCAAGAAAGAATGTGGACAAAAGAAACAAGGCTGGTGCTGTTCAGATTACCATGCCGGAAGTTCATATCTATGTTGACAGGGAAACAAAGAAAGTTTCCGTTGTAAAAGACGAAAAATATGAAAGCAACGAAATGATCCGTGAGCTTATGCTCCTTGCCGGGGAAGGGGCTGCAAAGTTTGCCTTCCAGAACAACATTCCGTTCCCTTATGTAAGCCAGGAAGAACCTCAGATTCCTGATGAAATTCCTGAAGGCCTTGCAGGTCAGTTCAGGCTGAGAAGATGCATGAGGAAGCGTTCTGTCGGCGTTACACCAGGCATGCACTGTGGACTTGGACTCCACATGTACAGTCAGGTAACAAGCCCTTTGCGCCGCTACGGAGACCTTATTTCCCACCAGCAGCTGAGGGCCTTTATTGACGGGCGCAAGTTGCTGGACAAGGATACCATGCTCATGCGCATTTCTGAAGGAGATGCAGGTGCCATGGCAGCCCGTAAGTCAGAACGCAACAGCAACCTTCACTGGACTTTGGTTTATCTTCTCCAGAATCCTGAATGGACGGGGGATGCTGTTTGCGTTTCCCATGCCGAAGGAAAACTTCCTCAGTTCTGCATTCCGGAACTTGCACAGGAAGCCTTCTTTGATGTTCCGGGCGGTGTAGAACTCAACCAGACTGTAAAGGTCAAGGTAAGCAGGATAAATCTACCTGAACTTCAGGTGGAATTCATGGTTGCCCAATAATTCCACGTGTGGTTATAGAATTTAGCTATAGCTGCATATAACTATATAATAATTCACTGCTAACAGTTGATTGTATATATTTAAAATCATCAATTTTCATTTTAGGAGTACAAAAATGGCAGAAATCGAGACAAAATGCATCCATGCTGGATATGAACCAAAGAACGGTGAATCACGCATGATTCCAATCATTCAGAGCACTACTTTCAAATATGATTCAAGTGCTGACATGGGAAAACTCTTTGACCTTGAAGCAGAAGGTTATTTTTATACAAGACTTGCAAACCCAACCAACGACTATGTTGCAAAGAAAATCTGTGCCCTTGAAGGCGGATCGGCAGCAATGCTTACATCTTCAGGTCAGGCAGCAAACCTTTTTGCCATTTTCAACATTGCTTCTGCAGGTGACCATGTTGTTGCCTCTTCTTCAATTTATGGCGGAACATTCAACCTTTTCAATGTGACGATGCGCAAGATGGGCATAGATTTTACTTTTGTAAGCCCAGAATGTACTGAAGAAGAACTTAATGCAGCCTTCAAGCCAAACACAAAGGCTGTTTTCGGCGAAACAATTGCAAATCCATCCCTTGTAATCTTTGACTTTGAAAAGTTTGCAAAGGCAGCCCACAGCCACGGTGTTCCACTCGTTGTAGACAATACTTTTGCAACTCCAGTTAACTGCCGTCCATTTGAATGGGGGGCAGACATCGTTACCCATTCGACAACAAAGTATATGGACGGACACGATGCAACTGTAGGCGGCTGTATCGTAGACAGCGGTAAGTTTGACTGGATGGCACACAAGGACAAGTTCCCTGGCCTTTGTACTCCAGATGAAAGTTACCACGGAATCACTTATGCTGAAAAATTCGGACAGGCCGGCGCTTTCATTACAAAGTGTACAGCCCAGCTTATGCGTGACTTTGGCTGCATTCAGGCCCCAATGAACGCATATTTCCTTAACCTTGGCCTTGAATCGCTTCCATTGAGGGTTGAACGACATGTAGCCAATGCTACAGCCATTGCAAAGTTCCTCAAAAATCATCCAAAGGTTGAATGGGTTAATTACCCAGGTCTTGAAGGCGACAAATACTACGAACTTGCAAAGAAGTACATGCCTAAGGGAACCTGTGGCGTTATCAGTTTCGGCGTAAAGGGAGGAAGAAAAGCTGCCGAGGACTTTATGGGCAAGCTTAAAATTGGTATGATTGCTACACATGTTGCAGACAGCCGTACATGCGTACTTCATCCTGCCAGCGCAACACACCGCCAGCTTTCGGATCAGGAACTCATTGACTGTGGTGTTAGCCCGGACATGATCCGTCTTTCTGTAGGCGTTGAAAATGTAAACGATCTCATTGCAGACCTTAAGAATGCACTTGAGAACTAATGGCCACATTGTTGGCGGCTTAAGGAGATAAAAATGATTGTTATTTTGAAGAATGGATTCGGAGAGTCTAAGATTGAAGACTTCATCAGCGACATCAAGTCAAAGGGACTTGACTGCCATGTAGTCAAGGGAGTTGAAAAAACTATCGTCGGACTTCTTGGTGATACTTCAAAACTTGACCCACGGGATTTTTTGAGCAATGACATCGTTGAAAGCGCAGAACGCGTTTCGGCTCCTTACAAGATGGCAAGCCGCGAATTCCACCCTGAAAATACAATCGTTGAAATCGGCGCAAACCAAGCAGGTGTAACTTCCTGCCTTGTTGGTGACGGAAAGACAATTCCCGTAATTGCAGGACCTTGTGCCGTTGAAGGTGAAGAACAGATCCTTAATGCTGCTCGTGCCGTAAAGGCTGCCGGAGCAAGAATTCTCCGCGGCGGTGCCTATAAGCCTCGTACATCCCCATACAGTTTCCAGGGTATGGGAAAGGACGGCATCCGTCTTCTTGAACTTGCAAAGAAGGAAACTGGTCTTCCAATCTGTACTGAACTTATGGCAATCAGCGAAATCGGCAATTTCCATAATGTTGATTTGATTCAGGTTGGTGCCCGCAACTTCCAGAACTTTGACCTTCTGAAGGAACTCGGAAGATTCGGTAAGCCTGTTCTCCTTAAGCGCGGACTTTCTGGAACAATCCAGGAACTCCTCATGTCTGCCGAATACATCATGGCCAACGGAAACGAAAATGTAATCCTCTGTGAAAGGGGAATCCGTACCTATGATCCATATACAAGAAACTGCCTTGATGTAAGTGCAGTTCCATACCTTCACAAGGTAAGCCATCTTCCTGTTGTCCTTGATCCAAGCCATGCATCTGGAATTCGCTGGATGGTTGGAACCCTTGCCTGTGCTTCAGTTGCTGCAGGCTGTGACGGTCTTGAAATCGAAGTTCACTGCAATCCTGAAAAGGCATGGAGTGATGCATCCCAGCAGCTTAACCCGGCTATGTTTGAAGAATTGATGACAAAGCTCGGTAAGTATGCCGCAGTTGAAAACAAGACAATGTAGCCTATGAAAAAGTTAAATGAACTTACATACGGAATCGTAGGCCTTGGCCTCATGGGCGGTTCCATTGCAAAATCAATCCGTGAAAACATCCTTTCAAGTGGCGGTTCAACTGGAAAAATTTATGCTTCCACAAGAAATGTTGCTGCCCTTGAACTTGCAAAGAGCCAGTGCGTTCTCGATGAATTTTATACTCTGGATAAAGTTGACGAAATGCTTGCCCTCTGCGATTTTGTCTTCGTCTGTTTCTATCCTCACATGACCGTTGATTTTCTTGCGGCACACAAAAATGCCTTCAAAAAAGGATCCGTCGTAACCGACATCAACGGTGTTAAGGCCGAGATATTTGACCGCCTTGCGGAAATAGAAAGCGAAAACTACGATTTTATCCCTGGGCATCCTATGGCCGGCGGTGAGAAGGAAGGATATGCGGCAAGCAATGCTGCTTTCTTCAAGAACCACAATTATATCCTCATGCCGTTGGCTTCCAATAAGGCTGAAAATGTTGAGCAGTTCAAGCGTCTTATTACTGAAATGGGATTCACTCAGATTGTTGAAACAGACGGCCGCGTTCATGACCACAAGATTGCCTTTACTTCACAGCTTTGCCATGTAATTGCCAGTGCCCTTGTAAACAGCGCTGAAGATGTCAGGGTTACTCAGTTTGGCGGAGGTAGTTTTGAAGACCTTACACGCATTGCCATGATCAATGCCCCTTTGTGGACTGAACTTTTCCTTGCCAACAAGGCGGAACTTGTAGGCCACATTGAAAAATTTGAAAAGTCTCTTGAAGTTCTAAAAGAATGCATTAAGAATGATAAGGCTGAAGAAACTAAGGCATATCTTGAAGAAGTCCGCGTAAAGCGCATAGAAATGTCCAGAAAAGATGTGAAGGTGGAAAAATAGCTTTTACCGGAGGTAAATTTTGGAACAGAAAGATTTTGACAAGCTTGATAAGGTGATAGGCCGTGTACCTGACTTTCCAAAGAAAGGTGTGCTTTTCTATGACATTACGGGAATTCTTCGTCATCCTGAAGAATTCAAGTATACCATTGAACGCCTATGTGAAATCTATAAAGATAAAAAAATTGACGCTGTTGCTGGTATTGAAAGCCGCGGTTTCATCTTTGCTTCCTGCTTTGCAGAAAAGATGGGCATTCCCCTCATACTTATCCGTAAGAAGGGCAAGCTTCCTGCGAAGACTTATTCCCAGAAATATGACCTTGAATACGGATCTGCAGAAATTGAAGTTCATACGGCTGATGTTGAAAAGGGACAGAACATTCTTTTGATCGATGACCTTATTGCAACAGGCGGAACTTTGAATGCTGCCGTAAAGCTTATGGCTCAGGGCGGTGCAAAGGTCACTGATGTATTCGGTGTAATCGGGCTTCCTTTCCTTAACTACAAGAAAGTTCTTGAAGGCATTGAAGTTACCACTTTGGTAGATTACATGTCTGAATAAAACTTGAAAAAAATTGTTGAAGGGGAAGACCAATAAGTTCAAAAAGTGTCATTTAATTGCAATACAAGAGATTGCCGTGTCG
>SAMEA3663296__coassemble_248_pt1 | contig 26882 bp, 30 predicted proteins | sample SAMEA3663296__metabat2_low_PE_018 | metagenome-assembled genome bin SAMEA3663296 (sample SAMEA3663296) | pig gut metagenome | biome: pig gut; feature: pig-associated habitat; material: faeces | place: China | collected 2013
AACACGAAGGATGCCTTGAAAAAGTTGTAAAAAATATATAATGCGGAAGCCCTGCATATAAAACCATTTGAAATAAGTATTTGCTATATCATTTTGCGGGAAATATAATTATGATGATCGGGAGGTTAATTATGAAAAAATCACTGCTTACACTTTTACTTGGAGGTCTATTAATGGCATCAACTTATGCAAAGACGGTCGTATGCTACTTCAGCTGTACAGGAAGTACAAAAGCACTTGCCGAAACTGCAGCAAAGGCCTTGAATGCTGACCTTTTTGAAATAATCGAGGCACAGAATAAGCAGAGGTTCCAATGAAATATGCAAAGCTAGGAAAATCAGATTTGACTGTATCCCGTATTTGCATGGGATGCATGGGCTTTGGAGATTCTTTAAACGGTCAGCATGGATGGACGCTGGATGAATCTGCCTCAAGGGAAATCATAAAATATGGTCTGGAAAATGGAATAAATTTTTATGACACTGCAATTGCATATCAGAACGGAACAAGCGAGCAATTTGTTGGACGTGCTTTGCGGGATTTTGGCAAGCGTGATGATTTTGTGATTGCAACAAAGTTCCTGCCAAGAAGCCAGGAAGAAATTGAAAAGAATGTAAGCGGACAGAAACATATTGAAAACTCTCTGAACCAGAGTCTTAAAAATCTTGGGCTGGATTATGTTGATCTTTACATCTATCATATGTGGGATTATCACACTCCCATGGAAGAAATCATGGAAGGTCTCCATGAGGTCGTAGAGGCGGGTAAGGCTAGGGATGTAGGAATTTCAAACTGCTTTGCATGGCAGCTTGCCAAGGCTAATTTTTATGCCAGAGAAAATGGACTTACAGAGTTTGTTTCCATTCAAGGACACTATAATCTGATTGCCAGAGAAGAAGAGAGGGAGATGGCACCGTTCTGTTATGACCAGAATATTGCCATGACACCTTACAGTGCACTTGCAAGCGGAAGACTTTCCAAAAAACCAGGAGAAACTTCTGCCCGTTTAGAAAAAGATGCTTATGCAAAATTCAAGTACGACAAAACTGCAGATAGCGATAACCTTATCATTGAGAGAGTTATGGAAATCGCAGAAAAAAAAGGCGTGTCCATGACAGAAGTATCTCTTGCATGGCTCCTTACAAAAGTTACTTCTCCTGTTGTTGGAGCAACAAAAAGGTCCCATGTGGATGGGGCTGTTAAAGCTGTTGATTTAGTTCTGAGCGAAGAAGAAATCGATTGTCTTGAAGAGTTGTATGTACCTCATGCTTTGGCAGGCGTTATGGCACAGAATGGAAAACAGATGGCCGGAAATGTAGTGTAGGAAAAATGAAACTGTTTGAGGGAAAGACTTTTTGGGGTTTGCAAAAGGAAAGAAGGGAAAAAAATATATTCGGCAAGGTGTTTAAATTTACAATGTACTTTCTTGTGCTCATTGCAGTTTTTTTTGCCTTCTATGAAACTCAAATTTACTATTACCTTTTAATTATTGGAAACTGGAAAATGGCGGCTTCTAATATTGTAGTTTCAATTGATGAATATATGGGAATTACTGCTGGAATTATTAGTGCCTATCATCTGATAAAGTCTTCGAACCTTTCATCTTCCTGAACATGTAGATGAAAGTTGGAATCAATACCAGATCATCACCAATCCATGCCAGAACTTCAGCATAAAGAATCCGTTTGAGCCGATGAAGATAGGAAGAATCAGTGCGCTTCCGGTTCTCATTACAAATTCCATTATGCCGGAAATCATAGGAATAAATGTGTTTCCAAGTCCTTGGATTATGCTGCGGGTAAGCCACAATAGATACAGGATAGGCAGGAAAGTGCTCATAAGCCTTAGGTATCTGTAGGCAGTTTCCATTACCAATGCACCATTTGCATCACTTTCAGAAACAAAAACTGTGAGTATTGATTTCCCAAAAAGAATCATGATGGCTGCAATGATTACGGAACATGTCAAACTTAAGGTCATTCCGCTTTTTGTTCCGGATTTTATTCTTTCAAAAAGTTTTGCACCGTGGTTCTGTCCTACAAAAGACATGAGGGCAAATCCAAATGAAGTTGCGGCGATTTCTAAAAGGCCGTAAAGTTTTGTAACTGCAACATAGGCAGCCATGAAAGCAACGCCAAAAGAATTAACTACGAATTCTACGATCATTCCTCCGACGGCAATGATTGCTCCCTGTTTTGAAAACAAGGACGAAAACCAAATCCAAAACAATATTGATTACTGAAGAAACGATAACTGCCTGAAGCGGTGTCTTGCTGTTGCCGAGAGAACGCAATAATCCTGCAAGAAGATTGTATGCAAAAATTACAGGAAGTCCCATGATAAGAATGTTGATGTAAAGGGTAGACAGGGGAAGAATTTCTTCGGGAGTGTGAAGCATTTTAAGTATTGGCTTTGAAGAAAGAATCCCTGCGGCAAGTAGGATGATGGAGGAGATCACTGAAAGCACTGCCGAATTGCCCACGACTTTCTTAAGGCTTTTTTCGTCATTGGCACCAAAGTCCTGAGCCATCTTGATGCTGAATCCCTGCGTAATACCCTGAAGGATTCCATAGAGATCAAAGAAAGTATACATGAGCTGGAATACATTTCCTGCAACCAGCGGTAAAGCAAATTTTATAAGGATAGGAAGAGTTTTCCCTTCCGTCATGTTCTTAACGTTTTCAGACATAAACTAATCGACCCCAATTGCAATAATAATATAATTTGTGTTATTGAAAACCCATAATTATAAATTAAATTTATTTTTGTGGATTGCATTCCTGCCGAAGTCTGTTTCTAATCAAATCATAATTTTCTTTTTTATGCGGAATATTGCAGTCAATGCAGGATTTTATTCCCTTTTCCGTGTATTTGAAATTTCCGCCGCACTTGTCTCCAAGGTAATAGAGGGGACAGTAGCAGAATAGACAGTTGAAGTTTCCTTTATTTTCGATTTCATGGCACGGAAAATTTTCGCATTTTGTATTCTGAAAGAATTTATAGTTTCTGTCCTGATTAATTCTCATTTTATTTTTGATGATTACAATGGAAAAGTAGGATGCATTGTCAGGGAGTTCATTTATGTCCCTGTAAATTTTTTCATCGGTCATGCCGCAATTTGATACGGCGTAAAAATCAAAAGCGTATGAAGATTTTTTTTGCAAGAGAAATTCTTTTAGCTGCAAAAGTTTCTTTCCTGACTTCATGAAAACTAAAGTTCCGTCCATATTAAAGGAATCTTTCAATTCATAGCTTGCCGGAATTATGTGAATCTGTTCATCCTGGTCTGAAATGGAAATGCCAAGTTTAGCGGCAACTGCACAGAAAGATGGAATGCCGTTTACGAGTACGACGTCAAATTGCTTTTCTACAAGATTTTTTACATAGGTGAAGGTTGAATAAACCGTAACATCTCCGATGGTAAGGAAGGCAACGTTTTTACTTTCTTTCAGTTGACGGCAGATTTTGTCCGCTGCGGTTTTGTGTGCATTCTGCAAAAGAGATTCGTCCTTTGTCATTGGAAAATCAAGAAAAAGGAATTCCTTTGAGTCGATTTCAGGATAAATATCCTTTACTATTTTATATGCTGTGCAGTTTTCTTTGCTTGTTGAAGGTAGAGCAATAACTTCGCAGACCATGATGGTATCAATTGCTTTCTGCGTAATTAAGGTTGACTCCCCCGGTCCTGTGCCGATTCCGTAAAGAATTCCTTTCATTATATTTCCTTGTAATTCCTGCAGGTATCTACGATTTTCCTTGCGTATTCAATGTTTGACGAATAGTAAAGGTGAGGGTATCCCTGCAGTCCTCCGTTGATGTTGTGGCAGCATTTCCATTGCTTTTGTGACATGGGTTTTTCTGCTGTGCAGAAGTCTCCGTTGCTGTCGCTGTCAAAGTAATGGAACTCATGCCCCTTGGTTTTAATTTCGGTCAATGTAATGTATCCAAAGCGGATGAGTTTTTCTGTCTGAATGCATCTACCCTTTATGATTCCGCAAAGCTTGAAATTGCCGTCTTTTGTTTCAAGTTCTTCGTGAAGATAAATGAAACCGCCGCATTCAGTCCAAAAAGGAAGGCCGTTGCCGATTGCAGCCTTTATGGAATTTATCATGGATTTGTTTTCCGAAAGTTCCCTTGCACAAAATTCCGGATAACCGCCTCCAAGCAAAAGACCTCCTATGTTTTCCGGAAGTTTTTTGTCGTGGACCGGTGAAAAGAAAACCAATTCTGCCCCCAGATTTTCAAATAAATCAAGATTGTCCCTGTAGTAAAAGTTAAAGGCTTCGTCACGGGCAACTGCAATTCTTGTTGCTGTCTTTTGCTTTTCTGGAAAATGAAAGCTTGAATTTATTTCTTCTGCATTGTTTGCAATTTCAATTAGTTTGTTGATATCCACGGTCTTGGAAAATTCTTCTGCGGCCTTGTTTGTCTTTTCTTTCAAGTTGGAAATTTCGTCTGGAAGAGAAAGGCCTAAATATCTTGAGCTTATGTCGCATTCCTTTTGCTTTGGAAAATGTCCGAGGACAGGGACCTTTAGTTTGTTTTCTATAAGTTCCTTTATGCCGGGGAAAATTCCGCTGTTCATGTTGTTGAGGATTATACCCCTGATAAGTTTTTCTTCATCCATGGAAATGAAACCTGCAGCTTCTGCAACAACGGAAGTGCTCATTCCTTTAGTGTCCAGAACTAAAATTACTGGAGCCTTTAATGTTTTGGCTAAATGATATGTGGAAGCATTTTCTGATATTCCGCCAAGTCCGTCATAAAGTCCCATGACTCCTTCAATAACGGAAATGCCTGATGTGTTGTTCCTAAGGAAAAGCCCACGGGTTGTTTCTTCATCTGTAAAAAACAAATCCAGATTGCGGGAATCTATGCCAAGTATTTTTTTATGGTACATGGGGTCTATGTAGTCAGGACCGCATTTAAAAGCCGATACCTTTAATCCCATTTTTAAAAGGGCAGTCATAAGGGAAATTGTAAGAACTGTCTTGCCGCTTCCAGATCTAGGAGCCGCCATAATAAGTCTTGGTGCCTTCATTTTTTATCCCGCAAAATTAAAAGAGAATATGAAAACAGGATTGTTGGCCTGCATCATGTGGTAATTTCCGATTCTATTGGCCTTGCTTATGCCAACCTGAATTATTTCATCATTTTCTATTCTGAAACTTTTGATTGCATCTGTCATTTCAGAAATGGATTCAAGACTGATGGCATTCATTACGATGCGCATCCTTGAATTTTTTTTGTAAAGAATTTCAAGGATTGATTTCAGGTTTCCCTTTGTTCCTCCGATGAAAGCGTGGGTTGGGACAGGAAGATTTTCAAGAGCAGATGGGGCTAATCCTTCTATGATTTCAATGTTGTCTGCTTTGAATTTTTCTTTATTTTGTCTGATTAAATCAACTGCCACAGGATTTGTTTCGATTGCAAAAACTTTTAAGGATGTTGAAAGTGTGGCTGATTCAATGGCAATGGAACCTGTTCCGCTTCCGATGTCATAGAAAAGTGAATTTTCTGTTAGTTCAAGTTTAGAGATGGAAATAATACGCACCTCTTCCTTTGTCATTGGAACTTCGCCCCTTATGAATTCACTGTCTTTTATTCCGTGCGTGATGATTTTTTTCATAGTCTATTCCGTAATAATAAAGGCTGAATAAAGTCCTTCTTCTTTAAGTGAAAGAACTTTTTCAGGTTCAAGAATTTCAGTGCTTTCATTTTCGTAGGAAAGCATGAAGCCTACAGCCATCTTGTATTTTACAACTGCGTTTTTATTATAATCCAAAATCAGCCTTGCGGCTTCATGAAGGTCTTTCAGACCAGAAGTAAGAATGAATATTTTCTTTGTGTTGGAAAGGGCTGCTTCAAATTTTGGAAGCCAGATATTTTTTTCAACTCCATGGAGGCTGATGATTTCTGCATCCTGATATGGAATGCCTGTCTTTGCCGAAAGATATGACATGGAAGAAATTCCCGGGATTATATTTGTATTGATCCATTCCATGTCTTTCAGTTCTTTTTGAAGTTTTGAAGCCCCGCTGAAAAATCCTGAGTCACCGCTAAAAAGAATGCATGCGTTTTCATAAGGATTTGAGGATTGTAATGATTCTTGTAAGATTGGAATAATGTCTTTTGAAAGGTAGTAAGGATATTTCCTTGCGGTAGACTTAATGTCCTGAACCATTCTTTCAGAGCCAAAAATGCAGTCTGCGTTTTTAATTTTTTCTGCGGCTTCAACTGTCATGGTTTTCATATTGCCCATGCCAATGCCTATGAGGTTGACAACCATCTTTTTGCTGTCCGATATTTTTATATTTAGTTTGTTTTCAACTAGAGTGTAAAGTTCGTTTAAAGAACTGCATTTGGTATAGTTGCCGTAAAAATCATCAGTTGTTTTTCCAACGGATGATTTTTTTATTACGATGCACTTTATTCCTTTTTTTAAGGATGCAGAAATTTTGGAATCTGTTCCTCCGGCCTTACCGCTTTCTTTTGTAACTAGAACAGAAACCCCGTATTCTTCAATTTGGTTTATGTTCATGTTTTCCGAAAAAGGTCCCTGCATAGCAATAATCTGTTTTCCTTCAAGATTATTTTCGTAGCAAAGCTTTAAACTTTCCATGGCTGGAAGAACCCTTGCAATAATCCTTTCCCTTAGTTCTGGCTTTTCGCAGAAAACCTTCAGGTCTTTGCTTCCTGTCGTCAGAAGAATTTTTCCTGTTGTGTTTAATAATACATCAACGCATTGAATCGCATTTTCTGTGTAAACCAAATCTTTTGATTCTAAGTTTTTAATTTCTCTTTCAAAACGAATCAAAGGGAGGTTGGTTTCTGAGGAACTGTTTTTTATATTTTCTGAAACTTCCTTTGCAAAGGGATGGGTCGCATCTATTACAAGATCATAATTTTCTTTCCGATACAATTCTTTCATGGCGGAAGAATCCATGCGTCCTTCTAGAATTTTAAGGAATGCATTTTCTTCAAGGAGCAGCCTTCCGTAATCCGTAGCAACTGAAACATGAACCTTCAGGTTGTTTCTTGAAAGAGTCTCTGAAATTTTTCTACCTTCCGAAGTTCCGCCAAATACCAGAATTTTTTTCATGTCTGGTAACCTCGTTTTGTAATAAGAATTGGTTCATTGTTTTTTGAAAATGCAATTTCAGTTTTTGAATTTCCAATAAACACCGTAGTGAACATGTTTACTTCCTTATCAACAAGTTCACCTAAGGTACAGGCTGTTGCCTTTGTGTTTTCGCGGCCAATGTTTTCTACAAATCCACAGGCCCTGTTTTTATCTGCTCCTGAATCAAGCATTATCCGGCATGCTTTCTTCAGGTAGTCAGGTCTTTTGTGGCTTGAAGGATTGTAAATGGCAATGGCAAAGTCTCCTTCAATGGCACAGCGAAGCCTTTTTTCTATAATTTCCCAAGGAGTAAGAAGGTCGCTCAAACTGATTGCACAGAAGTCGTGGTTAAGAGGAGCTCCCAGGACAGCAGAACCACTGGTTGCTGCCGTAACGCCTGGAATTACCTTGAGTTCAACATCAGAATACTCCTTGTTTTCATTTTTCAACTGGAACATTGGGGAGGCCATTCCATAGACGCCCGCATCACCGCTGCATACAAGGGAAACTATTTTGCTTTCAAGAGCGTGATTAAAGCACAACCTGCATCTTTCTATTTCATGCCTCATGGGAGTAGTGTCAAAAACTTTGTCAGGAAAACCAGGCTTTAATAAATCTACATAAACCGTGTAGCCGATGATAATGTCGCTTTCTTTTAGGACTTTTATTGCCTCAAGAGTCATTTTGTTGTAGTCACCGGGGCCGATTCCTACTATAAAAATTTTACCGTTCATTTTGTACCTTCAATTTTCCATGTTTTTATTTCTGGAATTTTTTCAGCAACGGAAAGGGTAATTCCGCGGCCTGTAGTTTTTTTTATTAATAACCTGTAGTTTTTCCCTGCGCTAAGGACTGCAGCTCTTTCGCATACATTTGAAACGCCTGTTGTTTCCTTTACAAAATCAGATTCTGAAAAATTGCCTTCTGCGGATTGAAGTTCTTCTGAAGAATAAGTTTCGAAAGGAACATGAAGGTAATGGGAAAGCTCTGCAAGACCAATTTCCATTTTCTTCAGGTCTATTGAAGAAAGAGAATAAATATCATCTTTCAGCTGGCAGTTAAGTTTTTCCTTTAGGGTTTCTTCTGCGAAAATTTTCAATTCTTCAAAAGATTTTCCTTTTTTACATCCCATGCCCAGACAGTATTTTTTTACAACGAGATTCAATGTTTTTTCTATGTGTGTTTCAGGAATTTCTTCTGTTGTAATTGCAACATCTGATAAAGTTATTTCTTTTACCAGAACAATTTCTTTTGGAATATTGCTGTCTTTAACAGCAATTTCTTCATCTATATAAACGTTGATTTTTTCACCGTTCAGAATTTTGGCAGAAACCTTTTTTATTCCATGACGGTTTACGATTCGGAATCCGTTTGCCTTGGCAAAATTATCTATGCTGAATTTTTCATTTACATCTGTTGCTGTGGTAATTACGGCCTGTGCCCCTGTTGTCTTGGAAATCATCCGGGCAATCTGATTTGCATTTCCCAAGTGCCCTGAAAGAATAGGGATGATGAACTTACCCTCTTCTTCCATAACAAGAACAGGACTGTCCGAAATTTTGTCCTTCACGAAAGGTGAAATTATTCTTGCAGCAATTCCTGCGGCAGAAATGAAAAGTAGAGGAACCGATTTTTCAAAAGCGTCCTTTGTCCATTGGTTCAACTCTTCCTTGTTTTCTAATGGAAGCCAGATTATTTCTGGAAGCGAGGATCTTAATTTTTCAAGCAGGTCCTTTGCTTTTTCCGTAAAGCAGCAGGCCTTTATAATGGAAACTGTCTTTCTTTTCATTTCTTTATCTTTCTGAATTCAGTTTCAAAATCTGCGGCATACAATCTGGATTTTGCATAGTTGGAATGGGTTATGACATCTCCTACAAGAACCAGCGCTGTCTTTGTTATGTTGTTGGCCTTTGCTGTTTCCGCAAGGGTTTCTATCGTACAGACAAATCTTTTTTCTTCTGGCCATGTTGCCTTGTAAATTAAAGCGGCCGGTGTTGTTTTTTCATATCCGCCTTCAATTAGCCTTTTTGAAAGTTCTTCCAGCATACTCGTGCTAAGGTAAATGGCCATGGTTGCATGGTGGCTTGAAAAACTTTGAATGGATTCTTTTTCAGGTACAGATGTTTTTCCTTCCATTCTTGTAATTATCAGGGACTGGGAAACTTCTGGGAGTGTGAACTCAAGATTCAAACTGGATGCAGCTCCAAAACAGGCACTGACTCCCGGACAGCTTTCATAAGGAATGTTTAGCTGGTCGAGTACATCCATTTGTTCGCGTACTGCACCATAGATGCTCTGGTCTCCGGTGTGAAGCCTTACGGTCATAAGATTTTTTTCTTCCGCAGATTTCATTTCCGAAACAACTTCTTCCAGCGTCATGGTTGCGCTGTTAAAAATCTTGCAGCCTGCCTTTGCGTAATCGAGAAGTTGTGGGTTTACAAGGGAACCGGCATAGATTACCACATCTGCTTTCTGTAAAAGCCTCATTCCCCTTACTGTAATCAAATCTGCAGCACCGCAGCCTGCACCAACAAAATATACCATCTTATATTACCTGCATTGATTTAGCATTTCTTCTGCGTTTTCTGTTTTTGCAAGAAGTCCATGCTGATTGCTGTAAACCATACAGCCAATTTCAATTTTACCACCAGAATGCTTGTTTAGGAAAAACATAATTCGCTCCAGAACATCCTGCATTACTTCTTGAGTTTTCTTTTCTTCAATTATAGCTTGAATTGCATCTTCCGTTGTAACGCACTCAAGAATTTTTTTAGCACATTCAAGGGAACATCCTCCTCTTATGGCAGAAGCTGATAAAAGTTCCATCCTGCAGTCGCCTTCCTTTGAGTGGGTGTTCATCATTCCGCCTGAAACTTTAATGAGTTTTCCGATGTGACCTGTAAGCAAAAGTTTTTCAAAGCCAAGTTCAACTGCCATATCTATTGTATCACCAATGAAGTTTGAACATTTAACACTTTTATCAAGATTATAGCTGTAGGTTCTGAGCATGAATTCCTGGCCGTAGTTGCCTGGGGTTATTGCTGCAGTTATTTCCCCTAGAGCCTTGTGTTGGTTTAGTTCAACTTTTATGGTGTCAAGAATTGCCTGTGAACTCATGGGCTCAACTATGCCGCTGGTACCAAGAATAGAAATGCCGCCTTGGATTCCGAGTCGCGGATTGAAAGTTTTCTGTGCAAGTTCAATTCCTTCAGGACATGAGATTTCTACAAGAAGTTCCCCGTTAAAATCCATAAGGTTGCAGACTTCAAGAACTTCTTTTTCAATCATTTGACGCGGAACTCTGTTTATGGCCGATTCACCTGGTTTTTGATCGAGTCCCGGTTTCGTAACGGTTCCGATGCCAATTCCACCTTTGATTTTTACGGAAGGTGTTTTTACAGCCGTTTCATCACTTATAATCGAAACTTTGGAAACAATATGTACCCCAGTTGTAACATCAGGGTCATCTCCGCCGTCTTTGATTACTGCGCAGCTTACTGAATCTTTGCTGCGGTTTAAGTCAAGAATTTCTGCCTTGAACTCAATGCCTTTGGGTGTGAGAATTTTTATTTCTTTTTTTTCTTTTCCCGAAAGAAGCATAAAGACTGCCGCCTTTGAACCTGCCGCAGCACAGCTTCCCGTAGTAAATCCGAATTTCAACTGCGACCTCCAAGTTCATAAAGGAGTGCGTTGCAGATGGCAGCGGCTATGTTGCTTCCGCCTTTACGTCCTTGATTGATGATGTATGGAACATTGGAATTTAGAAACAGTTCCTTTGCTGCAACAACATTTACAAAACCTACTGGGACTCCGATTACAAAGGCGGGAGTGTATTCATTTTTTTTCATCATGTCGTAAAGGCTGATGAGGGCAGTAGGGGCATTGCCCAAAGCAAAGATTACGGATTTTCCAAGTTTGCTTGCCCGTTCCATGCTGACGGTAGCTCTCGTGATGCTCCGTACCTTTGCTTCTTCAGCAACATCTTTGTCCGCCATATAGCAGTGAACTTTTCCGCCGAATTTTTCCAGTGCCTTTGCGTTGATACCGGCTTTTGCCATGTTTGTATCGGTAACAATGTCTGCACCTGAGATAATAAGTTTTTTTGCAGTCTCTACGGCATCTTCCGAATATTTCATGGTCTCAGCATATTCAAAGTCTGCGCTTGTGTGGATAACGCGCATGGTGATGGGTTTCTGTTCTTCCGGAATGTAAATGCCGCGGTAATTAAGTTCGCTTTCGATTATCTGGAAACTTCTTTTTTCAATTTCAGATGGCAATACGAATTCTATGTTTTCCATTTTATGCTCCCATTACCTTTCTTATTGAAGAAAGAATTTTTTTATTTTCCCTATGAGTCTTTACGGCAATCCTGTAGTAGCCTGAACCAAAGTTTTCATAGTCGCTGCAGTCCCTGATTAATATTTCTTTTTCCAGAAGTTTTTCTTTCAGCATTTTTTCATTTTCAGAATGGAAGAGGATGAAATTTGAATCTGTTGTATAAGTCTTGAATCCCATTTTTTCAAGTCGGTCTGAAAGAAATTTTCTTTCGATTGAAAGTCTTTTTGTGGTTTCAGAAATAAACTTTTTACACAGTAAAAGTTTACTTCCGATTTTTTGTGCGATTACAGAAACATTCCATTCAGGAATCTGATTTTTAATTTTTAAAATCATTTCATTTGAACTGCAGAAACAGAATCCAATTCGTAAGCCTGGAATTGCAAAAGTTTTTGTAAGGGCATTTACAATAAGAAGGTTTCTGTAAGAATCAATTTTTTCAATCAAACTAAAATCATCAGCCTTGCCTGTAAGATCCATGAAGCACTCGTCCAGTAAAACAAAAGTTCCGGTTTTTTTACAGCATTCAAGAAGTTGCATGACGTTTTCTTTGCTAAACAATTTGCCGTTTGGATTATTCGGATTGCATAAAAAAAGCATTTCAGGTTTTTCTTTGCATAACATGTCCTTCAGTTCAGAAATCTTTTTTTCCGTAAAATCAAAATTGTCTTTTTCGTTTAAAGAAAAATATATAATTTCTGAACCTGTGGATTCCAAGGCATGTTTGTAACCCGTAAAGCAAGGTGAAATTAAAATTGCTTTCTTTGGCATCAAGGCTCTTGTCGCAGAAAAAATCATTTCCGAAGCACCGTTTCCTGCCGTAATTTTTTCAGGACTGACATTGTATTTTTTTGAGATGGAATCAATAAGATCTGCTGAATTCTGTTCCGGGTATCTTTTCAAACTTCCGAAAGAAAAAATATATTTGCAGAAGATTTTAAAAGGGAGAGGAAATGGATTTACATTGACTGAAAAATCGTATTTAACTTTTGCAGAATAAATGTCGCCGCCGTGCATTAATTTCCTCCTTTGTAATTATAGAGTAAAAATAGAATTGCAAGAATGATTGTGGAACAGAAGATAACGCAAGCAAAGGCTGTTGCATAGGAAAGTGTGTTTGCTTTTTTTATGTCTTCAAATTCAATCTTTCTGTCTGGATCGCCAAGAAAATCCTTGCGTTCGATTTTGCCTTCATATACTGCAGGGCCCGCAAGCTGAACTCCAAGAGCACCTGCACAGGTTGCTTCTGTATGAGCGGAATTTGGACTTTCGTGCTTTAATCTGTCGCGGAGATAAATTCTTTTTGCGTTGCGTGCAGAATAAGCCTTTCCTAAAAAAAGGCAGGAGAAAATCATGAAACAGGCGCTTAATCTTGCAGGGATAAAATTAACTGCATCGTCAGTCTTTGCGGCAAATTTCCCAAAATCAAGATACCTTTCATTTTTATAACCTATCATGGAATCCATGGTGTTGATGGATTTATAGAAGAACCCAAATGCAGGACCGCCTAAAGCAAAAAAGAGGAGTGGAGCGATGATGCCGTCAGAAGTATTTTCCGCAACGGTTTCAACTGCCGCTTTTGTAACTTCTGTTTCAGAAAGGTTTTCTGTATCGCGTCCCACAATCATGGATACGGCTTTTCTTGCTCCAATGAGATTCCCTTTCTTCAATTCCTTGTAGACCTTCGTGCTTTCTGCGGCAAGGCATTTTGTTGCAATGAGCTGGAAGGTCATTATAGCTTCAACTGCAATCCCAATGGCAGGATGAAATTCTCGGGATAAAATTTCTGAAAAATATAAAATCAGCACTACGAAGAATTCCACGGTAGCAAGAACCAAAAGGACCATTATTATTCCCCTGGTTCGTTTTTGCTTTGCAGAAAGTTTCTTTGGATTTTCTTTTGTCCCAATCAAAAGTTTTTCGTAGAAGGAAATTATTTTTCCTATGGCGCGGACAGGATGAGGCAACCAGTATGGATCGCCTATAATCAGGTCCAGGGTGAAACCAACGAGGAATGCAATGAGATGATGTTCAAGATTTATAAAATCAAGCATCTATAATTTCCTTAAATTCAAAATCTTTTTATCTTCTGTTAAAAATTCAAAAACATAACCGCGACCATTCTTGCAAAAATAGTCGTAGAAATTTCCGCCGTTCAAAGAAAACAAAATGGCCATAATTGTTCCGCCGTGAACAGCAGCAGTTATTTTTGTTTCTTTGCCTTCAATAGATGAAATCATTTTATTAAATCCAGCCATGGTTCTGTTTGCAAAATCATCCATTTTTTCACCGCCGGGTATGTTCCCTTTGCCGCCTGAATCAAGCCACTTCTGATAGTCTTGGTTTCCGTTCAGTTCCTGGTGGTTCTTGTTCTCAAAGATTCCAAAATCAAGTTCCCTGAATTCTTCTATTATACGAGCTTTGTGTTCAGGAAAAATAATTTCAGCCGTTTCAAGGCATCGATTCATGGGGCTTGAAAAAACTTCATCCGTGTTAAGGTAAATGTTTTCCGAAACAAAAGAATTCAATTCTTCTTTTCCTTGTGTGCAGAGTGAGTCATCTGTCCTTCCGCCGGCAAATCGTTTTTCAAGATTACCTTTGGTTTTACCGTGCCTAATAAGCTGAATCGTTACCGTCATTTTATCCTCTGTGCAATTCCACATGTCATTCTGAAAACTGCGTCAGATTTTTCTGCTATTTTGCAAAGAAGCCTTCCCGTAAGTTCCCTGTAGTCTCTGTCTTCTTTTGTGAATGGAACGATTCCGCATCCAAGTTCATTGCTGATTATTACTAATTTTGAATTTAAACCGATTCTTTCATTGACTTCAGATTCAATTTCTTCTGGAGTTTTTCCCTGTTCAAGTTTTTCTTTGACAAAAAGATGGAATTCATTCCAGATGTTTTTTTCATCGTATTGTGAAGCTGCATATTTGTATTTTCCCTGGTGACTACCACCAATGATTAAAATCATATTGCTGCCTCCACAAACAAAGTTGCAGCTACGGCAATTAAGGAAACAAGTTCACTTATGCAGATGAAAAATCCTGCAAGGTCACCTGTTATTCCACCGAAATGTTTTTTGCTAATATAAAAATAGTAAGTGAAGGTGAGGGTAAAACTGACAATTGAAATCAAGCCGCAAAAACTTTTGTTAAAAGTAAAGTAAATAAGGACGGCGCTGACAACAATCAATTCTATTAAAAGAACAGTAACAACGATTTTCTTGCTGCCGGTTTTGCTTTCCGTTGCAAGCATTCCGTTTTTCTTTGCCTTTGGAAATGTAATTACGGAAATGCCGCTTAAGATTCTGGACAATACAAAAGCAAAGCAGACTGAAATCAAGCCTTCGTAAGTTTTAATTTCAAAAGAGAAAGCTGTAATTATAAGAAAAAATGAAATTGTACATATAACGGAAAATGCTCCCATGTGGGGGTCTTTTAATATTTCAAGTTTCTTTTCCTTGTCCTGATAGGAATGAACAGCATCCATGGTGTCCATGAATCCATCAACATGAAATCCACCGGTAACAAGGAGAGGAATTGCAACGGCAAAAATATTTGCAAAAGGAACGGATGCATTTATTTTTCTGCAAAGAAAAATCCAAAGGAGTTCAATTCCCCCAATGACTGCACCGACCATAGGAAAGAAACAAAGGTGGTATTCCATATCCTTGCTTGCCCATTGAAATCGTGGCATAGGAATTTTAGAGTACATGGAAAATGCAACTATGAAAGATTTAAAAATGCTTTTCATTTTATCTCCACTGGAATGCCGCAGACAACTTCCGTAATTCTATCTGCTATGGAAGCAAAGTAAATATTTATGTCCCCCAAGGCTTTCATGTATTTTTTTGTTGTATCATCGTATTCAATCCCGTCTTCAAAAACATTGTTGCTTACGATTACAAAATTTTCAGTGCAATTTTTTATCCCGACAAAATCACTGCGAATTTTTCCAACGACTTTTTCAGGATGAACAATTCCATCGTTACGAAACATTTCGTTTGCAACGAGATTTGAAATGCATTCAATCAGAATTGTGGAATTCTTTTCCTTTACAAGTTCTTTTATAGATGGAAAACCGTCAAGAGTTTCCTTTTCAAAAGTGTCGAAGCCTTTCCCTGCGCGGAGTTCTTTGTGCCGCTGTACTCTTTTAAATCCTTCGTCTCCAAAGACTTTCATTGTTGCAAGATAATATTTTTTTTCAGAATCCAGCTCCATTACAAGTTTTTCTGCAAAGGCTGATTTACCAGAACCGCTTCCTCCGTAGATTAAATGAATCATTTGAACCTCGTGTACTGTTCAACATTTGATTCACTAAAAGGGATGCTCCTTTCGTATACTTCAATGGCCGTTCTTAAAAGTCCAAGAAGTAAAACTGCTCCTGTACCTTCTCCCAGTGCCATGTGGGCATCAAGAATTGGTGAAAGTTTAAGTTCATCGCACAAAAGTTTTCCGACAGGTTCGCGACTTATGTGTGACGGAATAAGATAATCAACGATTCCTTTTTCAATTCTTTCGGCAACAAGGGCAGCGGTAACGCTTATGGCACCATCGAGGACAACAGGCATGCTGTATTCCTTTGCCGCAAGATAGATTCCAGTCATTACGGCAAGGTCAAAGCCACCTACGGTCTGTAAAATTTCAAGGGGACCTTTATTGTATAGGTCATATTTCTTTATGGCTTCATTGATGACTGAAACTTTTTTTTCAAGTCCTGTGTTGCTTAATCCTGCACCGCGGCCTGCTGTAATTTTGCCATCAACCTTTAGAAGGGATGCGGCAATGGCTGCTGATGTAGTTGTGTTTCCGATGCCCATTTCGCCAACGCAGATCAATTCATATTTTTTATTTTTAAGTTCTGAAACAATGACTCTTCCCAATGACAAGGCAACTTCAATTTCTTCCTTTGTCATGGCAGGTTCTTTAAGAAAGTTTCTTGCCCCGCACCTGATTTTTCTGTCTATTACGTTTGGTATTTTTGCAGAATGATTGATTCCAACATCATAAGTGATTACATCGCAGGCAACTTGTGCTGCCATTATTCCAACGGTTGTCTTTTTTGCCGCAATGTTTTCTGCACAGATTCTTGTAACGCTTTGATCAGACTGACTTATGCCTTCTTCAACGATTCCATTGTCTGAACAAAGAACAACAAGGCATTTTTTTAGACAGGATGGATGTTCCGTTCCCTGAATTGCTCCAAGTTTTGCAACAAGAGTTTCAAGTTTTCCAAGACTGTCCAAAGGCTTTGCAATGGTGTCCCAGTTTGATTTGATTCTTTCAAAATATTTTGAGTAGTTATTTTTCAAGGATTCCATAGATGGCCTCCATATCAAGATGTTTTCTCATTTCGTCAGCAAGTTGATTATACTGTGATTCTTTGATTTTTTTATAATCGAAAATTTTTTCTGTAAGTTCAAGTCCTTTCTGTTTTGCAAGATAACTGCAGATGGAAAAGGCTATGTCACCTTCATCAAAAAATCCGTGGATATAGGAACCGTATACTTTTTTTTCTGATGCACCGAAAACAAATGTTTCTGCAGTTTTAATTTTAGTTTTCCCCATGTGGATTTCGTAGCCTGAAATTTTTTTATTGCTTAAAAAATCCAACGGGCCAGAAACTTTTCCTGAATCACATTCTAACTGTGTTCTTGTTTTTTCTTTCAAAAGAATTGTTTCCGTATCCAGCAATTCCATGCCGCGAATTGATCCGCCTTCTTCAACGCAGTCAGGGTCACTGATGATTTTACCAAGCATCTGGTAGCCTCCGCAGATTCCAAAGACAATCCCTTTCTGACTGAATTTCTTTACTGCACTTTCAAAACCGTTTTCACGCATCCACTTAAGGTCGCCGATGGTGTTTTTGCTGCCTGGCAAAATAATCATGTCCATTTTTTCAATTTCATCTGGTGAAGAAATGTAGTGAACGGTTACGCCTTCAATTTCTTCAAAGACATTCATGTCCGTAAAATTTGAAATGCGGGGAAATTTTATTACGCCAATGTTTACGATGCCTGCCTTGTGATTTTCAAAGCGGGTGGTAAGGCTGTCCTCGTCGTCAATAGAAAGTTTTATGTATGGAAGAACTCCTGCAACTGGAATGCCACTTCGTTCTTCAAGCATTTGGATTCCGCTGTCAAGAAGTGATTTGTCGCCCCTGAATTTATTAATGAGGAGTCCTTTTATTCTGTTTCGCTCTGAATCTTCAAGAAGCTCAATTGTTCCAAGAAGCTGGGCAAAAACTCCGCCACGGTCAATGTCTCCGACAAGGAGAACCGGTGCATCCACCATTTCTGCAAGCCCCATGTTCACGATGTCGTTTTCACGAAGGTTTATTTCTGCAGGACTTCCAGCTCCTTCAATAACTATTATGTCATTTTCTTCTTCAAGTTTGCTGAGGGCTTTTAGAATTTCAGGAACGAGTTTTTTTTTGTAGTCAAAATATTCACGGGCTGTCATGTTGCCGATGACTTCTCCATTTACAATGACTTGAGATCCGCAGTCGCTGGTTGGTTTCAGTAAAATGGGATTCATTGCTACATCAGGTTCAATGCCTGCTGCTTCTGCCTGCGTTACCTGTGCACGGCCCATTTCAAACCCGTCTTTTGTGATGTAAGAATTCAAAGCCATGTTCTGAGACTTAAATGGAGCGACCCTGTAACCGTCCTGCATGAAGATCCTGCATAGTCCTGCAACCACAAGACTTTTGCCTGCATTGCTCATGGTTCCCTGAACCATTATTACTTTAGCTTTTCTGTTATGTCTTTGTGCTTGATGTTCTTTTCTTATAGCTGCGGCCAAAGGTTGTTGCTTATTCCAGACCATCATTCCGGTTTCTGGATCAAAATCTTCCTTATTAATTTCGTAGAGTTTCTGGATGAAGTCTTCCTTAAAAATTTCTTTGACAGAACCAGATTTAAGAATTTCTTTTCCGTTAACGCAGATTACTTCATCTGAAATTACCCTAACTAAATCCAGTTCGTGGAGCGACATGATGATAATCTTGTTTTTTTCTTCTGCTAGTTTTTTGATTACCTGAAGAAACTCCAGCTTGTATTTCATGTCGAGATATGAAGTTGGTTCATCAAGAACAAGAATTTCCGTGTCCTGACAAATTGCACGGGCAAGCATTATCCTTTGCTTTTGACCGTCGCTTAAGAAATTGAAATCCAGTTCGCTTATGTCCTGGCAGTGAACGGACTTTATTGCATCATCAACTTTTTCCCAGTCTTCATCGGAAAGAATTCCAAGTCTTCCTGTGTATGGGTAACGGCCTGTGGCAATGACTTCCTTTGCCGTCATTAATTCAGGGTGTAGTCTTTCTGTCATTACCATTGAAATATGGCGGGCAACAAAATCATTTTTTTCTTTGCTTATGTCTTTGCCGCAAACGGAAATTGATCCGCCAAGAATTTCAAGTTCCCTTACAAGGGTTTTTAAAACCGTGGATTTTCCAGAACCGTTGGGACCTATGAGGGAAATGATTTTTCCAGGAGCAACAGAAATGTTTATTCCGTTAATGAGAACTTTTTTGTTGTATCCTACACTTAAACTGGAAGTGCTAAACATTCTTTGCACCTCCCTTTTTGTTTACCATCATATAGATTACGACAGGCACAAGAAAAAAGGCCGTAACTGTACTGATGCTTAGTTCTGTCGGAGCAAAAATGCTTCTTGCAATTCCGTCGCAGAAAAGGGTGATTGTGCCGCCTGCAAGGAAACATCCGGGAATCAAAACCAATGGTCTTGAAGTTTTTGCAATTGATTTTACAAGGTGAGGCACTGCAATTCCCACAAAGGAAATCGGACCTGCAAAAGCCGTAACGCAACCAGAAAGCAAAGTTGAAAGGAGTATGAGGACAATGCGGAGAACCTTTATGTTTACTCCCATGTTCCGGGCGTAGTTTTCTCCCAACTGGTATGCTCCGATTGGCTTTGAAAAAAACAAAGATGAAATAAGCGAGATAAAAATCAAAACTGCAATTATGAAAACATCATTCCAGCTGGTGCCGCTGAAACTTCCAAGAGACCAGTTGTGAAGGTTTACTATGTTTGAATCGCTGGCAAAGGTTACGAAAAAATCTGTAACTGCTGAACAGATGTAACCTACTAAAATTCCGCATACTACTAGAACTGACATGTTCCTTACCCTGATGGAAAGGGCAAGGACTACTGTCATTGCAATAAGGGAGCCAATGAAAGCAGCTGCTACCATTCCAAGGGAAGTGATTTCAATTCCAGCATTCAAAAGGAAAATCATGGTAATGGCAACAAAAAGTTTAGCACCCGAAGAAATGCCAAGAACAAAAGGACCAGCTATTGGATTGCCAAAGAAAGTCTGAAGCAAAAAACCTGAAACAGACAGGGCACCGCCAAGAAGAATTGCCGCAAGAATTCTTGGAAGCCTTATTCCCGTAAGGATTTTTTTCAGTACAAGGTTTTCGCCTGAACCTGAAAATATTTTCATCAGTTCTTTGAATGAAAGATCAACGCTTCCTGTAAATACATTCCACAGGAAAATCAAAAGGAGGAGAATAAAAATCAGGCAAAAGAAAAATCCGTATCGTCTGTTCATTTTAATTTTTCAATGTAGGTAAGTTCTGTTTCATCATCTTTTAAAACCTTGTTCAGGTCAATTATAAAATTTGTTATGCCCGTAGTTTCCTGAAAGAAATTTTCCTTTGTGCAGAAAATCCTGTCGTTTTTGAAAGCCGCAAAACCTTCAAACAGATTGTTTTTCTTCAGCAGTTCGTTTTTGGTGGACAGAACTCCGTCAATGGTGGAATTGTAAATCAATATGTCGGCATCAACAGCCTTTTCGTAGAAACTTTCAAACTGCATGTTCATTGTAGAATGATTTTTACCGTCGTCTGTACTTTCGTCAAGAAAATAATTTCCGCCTGCAATAAAAATCATTTTAGGGATGTAGTCGCTGCTTTTTCGCACATTTGCAGTTCCGCTTGAAGTTATATAAAAGAAAGCAATTTTTTTGCAGGATTTTATTCCAGAAGAAAAAGAAGAAAGTCCCTTTAGTTTTTCATTAAAGTAATTTTCTGCATCTTCTTCTTTGCCATAGAGGGTACCGTAAAACTTTATCCATTCAAGGCGGCCAAGGGGATTTTTTTCGTATGAGGATTTTTCCACAAGAACCGGAATGCCAAGGACTGCAAGCTTTTCCTTTACTTCCGGTTTTTGATAGATCATGGTGTTTTCTATAGCAAGGTTGCATCTGTCTTTCAGCAAAAGTTCGTAGTCCGGAGCACTGTACTTTCCGGCGTATAATATTTCTCCATTTTCCATTGCGGTGACGGCTTCCTTTAAAAACCAGTTTTCTTTCTTTATGCATGAAAATTTTACTGAAGAAAGAAGATTCAACTGAATGAAAAAATCCATTGCGGAAGTTGAAACCAAATAAGTCTTGTCCAAGGGTTTTCTGCAGATTGTGTATTCCGAAGGGATGTTTTTAGGAGTAGGATAATTTTCTTCTATTATAATTGCGGGTTTTTCCCCTTCAATTTTTACAAGGCTATAGCCTTCCGTCTTTTCTATCGAAATTTCCTCAGCGTAAGAAAAATCGATTTTTTTGTTGAATGAAAGGGAATTAAAACTGGGGGTAGTATTATCAGAAACATTAATCCTCTGCCTGCTGCAAGAAGCAAACAGAGGAATAATCAGAATTAAAGTTGTTAGAGGCTTAGTAAAGAATTCCGATTTTGTATTCAATCTCATGAGGGGTTCCCATTGCCGTGTTATCAGCAGTTACCGAAACAGGCTTTGTAATATCTTCCACTGGAATTTCAAAAGTTGCATCTTCACCAGATGTTTCGTTCAGATATTTTTTCCCGTCTGCAATCAGGTAGTCGTAATTTTTGCTGGTCCACACGAACTTTAATTTAGCTTTACCGTCCTTAACGGAAAGCATTGCAGGTGACTTTATTCCTGCACGCCCTGATCCGCCGTCCAGAAAAACATTTACTTCATGATTTCCATCACCAGGTTTTTCTTTTTTCTGAATATCAGAAACCGATACCTTATGATCGTACCATACACCTTTCTTTCCGATAAGGGACAGATCGAATTCACTGTCCATTTTCTTTACCGGAACATTGAATCCATAAACGGTCTCTGAAAGTCCGTCTTCGTAAGTTACCTTGTCCTTTGTAGGCTTGAGCCAGTCTGCTTCGTTATTCTTTGCATCGTCAGCTTTGCCAACATACAGGTTCAAAATCTTTTTTCCGGAAAGTGACACATGCAGCATCATCTTGCCGTTTACCACAGCCAATGTTCCGCGTCCTTTTTTTGATTCGTTGGCATGGAACATTGAACTGTCTGTGTTGAATTTTACGGAATAAATTCCGTCATCTAGTTTTTTTTTACGCTGTCTGCAACTTTTTCCGTATGTGCGACATAAAGTGACTGGATTGCAGGAATTCTTCCAAGACCTTCAATCTGGCATTCAACTGAATCAAAAGCTTCTGAAGCAAGGAACATGGATTTCCATGAATCGTCTTCGTTGCCAGCCATGTCGTTGTTTGCGTGGTCGCCTGCAACTACCATGAGAGGGCGGAGGACAACCTTCTTGTATCCTGCATTTTTAACTGCTTCAATAACTGCATCGCAGGCTGTTTCTTCCGGTTCGCCTTCAACTGTACCGATGAAAACATTCTTGTATCCAAGTTTATCCATCTGTGTCTGCATCTGGCTGTATGTAACCTTTGCCGTATGGCTTGTCCCGTGCCCCATAAGAACAAGGGCTGTGTCGGCAGCAACATTTGCTTCTGCAACTACTGCCTTTGCAACTGCTTCCTTGTCTGCGTTGATTACGGAAGCATCTTTTCCAACTTCGCCAAGAAGAGGTTCTGCGATTGCAACTGACTCAAACTTTGCAGCGTACTTTTCTACGGCTTCTGAAAGTTCGTCGTATTCTGCACCGTACATAAGGTGTGTTGGCTGAATTACAAGATTCTTGACGCCGTTTGCAACTGCGCGTTCAAGAGCCTGATCCATGTTGTCAATCTTTTCGTTTTCGCGGGCCTGAATATGGTTGATGATGATCTGTGCTGTAAATGCGCGGCGAACAGACCAGGATGGGTTTGCTGCCTGTACTGCCTTTTCGATTCCGTAGATGTCTTCTGCACGGCTGTCGTTGAAAGAAGTACCGAAAGAAACTACAAGAATTTCATCTTCGCCGATATTGTCATGGTTTAGTGCATTGTCCATTGTTGCATCTCCCGTGTTGCGTCCAAAGTAATCAGGATCTGCTTCTTTACCTTCAACAAGTTCCTTCTGGGCATCTGTAAGTGCATCCCAGGCTTTCTTTGCCGCAGCACACTGTTCGTCAGTCTTGTCATTGCGTTCCTGAACATAAATTGCATCGATGAGGGCTGCAACCTTGTCTGCAGCCTTCTTGTCCCTTGCTGCCTTGTTGCAGCCTGCAAATGTAAATGCCAGGATTGCACAGATAAACATCATGAAAAAATTCTTTTTCATTTTCTTTCCTCCTTACCTTAAAAGAAATATTTTAAATAAAAAATGCCCCGATTTTCTTTAAAGAAATTCAGGGCAATTGTCTACGCATTTTGCTTGTTGTTAAGCATGACAAAGTACGATCAATTGCTCGTGACCTGGAATTTCTTCCTGTACTATTATAAACGGCAGGTTTCCTGACTGAAGGATCATCACCTTTGCCAAACCTTCCCAGAAAAATCCAGTGGCATACATGGCAAAGACTTCCCAAACACAGTGACGAGATCGTGCAGGATTCAAACCTGCTTCCCTTTTAACTGGTTCTTGCTTTCGGCAGACCAGCACCGCTTACTGTAACGGCGTGTATGATAACACTATTTAATTTTGTATTCAACATAGAAAGGAACTGACCATTCCCATTTCCAGTCATCCCTGCTTATCTGCTTCTTTACAAAATCTGCTCCAAGGGAAATGTTCCAGTTTTTGTTTGGCGTAATCCAAAGACGAGGGTAGAGTTCCCATGAGGTACGGGTGTCATCGCCGTCGTCAAGATTAATCGACGAGTGATACATGAACCTTGGCTTGATTGCCAATACTTCTGTAAAAGGAACGAGAAACTGTGTTGCTCCATAAACCGGGATTTTGTTTCCATCAATTGATTTTCCAATTTCGCCTTCGAACGTAAAGTGAACAGGTCCAAAGTAAGATCTGTAGTTGAGGGAAATGATGTGGCAAAGGGCAAGGTCGGAATCATCCTTGTTGATGAGGGGGGATAATCCTGTGTTTGCAACAAAAGGTTTTGCATTGTAGCTGTAGGTGATGGTTGCATACATTTTGTTTACGAACCCATCCAGCTTAGGAGTGTAGTAAAGGCTTGCGGCAAGAATCTGGTCGTAGTCTGGTTCGCCTTCTTTTTTTGTCTTCCTGAATCCAGCAGTTCCGTTCAACTTGAAAGGATATGCTGAATCAAGATGTGAAAAATCGTAGCCAATGGCACCGTTCATAGCAAAGAATTCTTCCGTTTTGGTTTCTGTTTCAATTTTTTTTGAAGTTTCGCCTACAGGCAATGAAAGTCCAAATGTCCATCCGTTCCATTCAGACTTTGCTCCTACTCCGCTTTCACCCCAGCGGGAAGCTCCTGTATAGGTTTCCGAAATCTGAAAGAAGTTGCCTGGAAGATAATATGAATAGAGTTTACCGCCTGAGATTTCAAGTAGTTCATTCCCCATTGGACGAACCCTAAGGAATGCCCTCTTTATTTCCATTCGCTGCGAAAGGTCTTCAGTTTTTTCCATTGCCGCAATGCGATAGTAAATTTTACCGCCGACGGTAAGTTTTTCAGTTGAAAGAATAACATCTCCAAGAAGATAATTTTTCCCGAATTTTTTTACCATCTCATCTGATTTGCTGTCATAGTCTTCCTGTGTAATGTTCCCGCCCCAAAGAAGGTTACCCTTGAATTCAAGTTCTTTTGAAAATGCGGAAGAAACAGAAATTACTGCAACTGCAGCTAATATAAGTCTTTTCATTGGATCATCCTTTGATAAAATAATTTTTGAAAATTATAGGAAAAGAAAAATTATTTCAATAGAAAAAAATAAAAGTTGCAACCAGAATAAGAACTATAAAAAAATCAGGCGACTGGCCTTTGCGACAATAGCAAAATTTGCATGTAATCGGGAAAATCTTGCATGATTTATGATATAAATAATATTATACTACGCAAAATTTCATACATTTACATAAGGAATGGAATATGAAAATTAGAAATTTATTTGGAGCTATGGTTCTTGCTCTGGTGCTTGTTGGTTGTGGTTCTACAGCAAAGACTACAGTTACAAAAGTTGACGGTACTCTCAATGAAGGCGTTGACGCACCGGCATACAACGGTTTGAAGAGAACTGTTGCCATCGCCCGATTCTCTAACGAAACAGAATATGCCAAAGGAGCTTTCTACGACAAGGAAAATGATCCTGTTGGAAAGCAGGCTCTTGATATTCTTTCTGCAAAACTTGCGGCAACAGGAAAGTTCATTCTTCTTGAAAGATCTGATGCAGACAAGATTCAGGCTGAACTTGAAAAGGCCGGTTCCTCTGCAAAGGGTGCTGTGGCTGATTACCTCATCATCGGTTCTGTTACAGAATTCGGACGCAAGACAACTGGAGAAGTAGGTTTTGTTTCTCGCTCAAAGACACAGACTGTAGAAGCTGGCGTAAACCTTCGTCTTGTAGATGTTTCTTCCGGACAGGTTATTTATTCAGAAGAAGGAAAGGGTCAGGCTGAAACATCATCATCTACAACAATGGGCATGGGTGGTGTTCAGGGATATGACGCAACTCTTTCAGACAAGGCAATTTCAGCCGCCATTGAAAAACTTGTGGAAAACATTGAAAAGACTTGTATGGATCGTCCATGGAAATCTTATTTCCTTTCTTATGATGACGAATCTGTAATCATTGCTGGCGGTGCAAAGCAGAACATTACAGCTGGGAAAGTTCTTTCCGTATATCAGAGGGGAAAGAAAATTAAGAATCCTCAGACAGGACTTATGATTGAACTTCCTGGAACAAAGGTTGGCGAAGTTACAGTTCTTGCAACTGGCGGTACAACTGTTCTTGATGAATATTCCATCGTAAATGTTTCAAGCGGAACTGTTGATGCTAAGAATATTTCCAACTATGTTATCCAGGAATAAATAATAAATAGGAGTTATTATGAAGAAAGTATTGTTGGCTGTTTTTTCAGCTTCACTTGTAGTGCTTCTTGCATCATGTGGAACAACAAGGATGTACAGCTGGTATAATTACCAGGAAGATTACTACAACTATGTAAAGAAGTCTGACAAGGAATCAATGGAAAATCTTATCAAGACTTACGACATGATTATTTCCAAGCAGACAGAAAGCCGTGGAATTGTTCCTCCGGGAATTTATGCTGACTATGGATATCTTCTCCTTCAGAGTGGAAAGACTAAGGAAGGAAAAGCCATGCTCGAAAAGGAAGTTGAACTTTATCCTGAATCAGCCGTGTTTGTAAATTCTTTGCTTAAGAGGGTTAAATAATGAAAAAGTCAGTAATCTATATTGTTGCAGCTTTGTCAGCTGCCATCTTTTTGGGTTCTTGTGCAACAACAAAAAAGTCGGATGTTTACGCAACCATCTATTCTGAAAAACCAGAAGTATTCCTAATCATGCCTCCAATCAACAACAGCAACTATGTTGAAGCAAAGGACTGTTTCTATACAACAATGAATGTTCCTTTGGCAGAAGCCGGTTACTATGTTCTTCCTCCTGCTGCCGTTTACGACACAATGCAGAGGGAAAGTGCCTATGATTCTGAAAGATTCATCGACGGAAGCCTTAAGAAGTTCAATCAGCTTTTCGGTTGTGATGTAGCAGTATTCACAATCATCAAAAGTTGGGACAAGTCTTTGGTGGGATCTGCAATCGTAATTGAGATCGAATACATCTTCAAGTCTGCAAAGACAGATGAAGTTCTTTTTAGAAGGGATGCCACAATCAAATGCGACACTTCAACTGGAACTTCTACAAATTCTTTGCTTGGTGCATTGATTATTGCAGCTGTTGATGCAGTAAAGACAGCAGTTTCTGAATATGTTGATGTAGCAGCAAGATGCAACATCACAGCCTTGTCAGATCTGCCTGCAGGCAAGTACAGTCCAAAGTACGGCCTTGATGGTGCAGAAAGCGCTATGGGAGCAAAGATTACAATTACAGCATCTAAATAATCGGTCTAAAACCGAAAGAGATTTTTAATCCCGGCAACCGAAATTTTTCTTGTCCGTTGCCGGGATTTTTTTTCTAGAAGCTACCAAGAACAGCAACCATTAAAATAACCTGAAAGCAATGAAGCAGCTGATCTACAAACCATGTGATTTTTTTGACATGTGTTCTTAAAATATCAATTACATAATGCAGAATCACATTAGCAAAGAA